>Ga0114962_10000005_pt1 | contig 177408 bp, 190 predicted proteins | sample C_130820_MF_Meta_FD_87017 | JGI IMG/M metagenome (GOLD analysis project Ga0114962, IMG submission 87017) | Freshwater microbial communities from Lake Croche, Canada to study carbon cycling - C_130820_MF_MetaG | ecosystem: Environmental > Aquatic > Freshwater > Lake | place: Lake Croche... | reverse complement strand
GTAGCTAAATTTTGACTAATCTGAGCATAGATACGTGATTCTAAGTTGTTCATAAACTTAGCAATATTTGTATTTTTAGCATCAGAGGCGGCTTTATCTAATGCGGCTTGTATATCTTTTTGTAACTGATTTCTTCTAGTAAACTCTTGGTTCTCAATTGTCAGCACGTGACTACTGTAACCCGATCCATTGAAACTTGGGCTCTTAAATGTGTAGTCAGCCATTGGCGCCGCGAATACGGCTGTTGAAGATAAACAACATATAATGATTGTTTTTTTGATCATACACATATCCTACCTCTTTTATAATTATAATGGTAGTAAAGTCGTGAGACCTCGCTCCTACGTATATTTATCGTAGGATCTAGAACAAATGATGTGGGCTTATTTGATAATCATGTCAACCCTAACAGCAAAAGGTGTTAGGTTCTCGCCCGTTGACACAAGATACAGTGGGCTTCTATAGGGTTTTAATCCTACAGTAACTCCACTAAGTTTTGAAAGATATTGATCATCAATTGATTTTGTAAATTGTCCGGTGGCCCATCGCCAAGACTTATAATAATCGGGACTGTAACTCATGATCCACGAATCACTTTTCCATAATATGGATCCCCGTGATTTTCCAACTTGAAAAGTAGTGGGATCGTAATCAGGATAACATACTTCTCTATGCACTAACTTATAATATTCTTCGTTGCTTGGCGGGTAATACTTAGACATCAATGACTTGATAAATTCAGGGCGTTCTTTAAAAAAATCTTTAATACAATGCGACTGTAATACAGGAATACTAGGAAAATCTGGTGTCCAGTAAAATAATTCAAACTGCCTACTAGGATCGTCATTGGTTCCGCCAATAGTATCTGTAAAGTACGAATACAAATTACCATCTTTGCTTGTACAGCGAATTTTATCGTATCCGTGTACTACAGCAATTCGTTTATGTTTACGTTCTTGTTCTAGTTCGTACGTGGATTTTTGATTAAATCTAAAAAAGCTAGGCATTGCCTGATACTGATTAGATTGAAAAAACATTTTTTCAGTTAACTCGCCCTGTAAACATTCTGAATAATCATTGACCACTATGTTTATCTTTGGGTAGTTTTTTTCAATATATTCTAATACCGGGACCACAGCATATTCGTACTCACTACCCAAGTTTCCAGCATCAAAGTCAGTGGGATTGGCTGCCCTATAGTTTCTCTCAGCTCTACCCCAACGGGTATATACTTCGTCGACCTGTATTCCGTTGGCCAGGAATGAATTAAGTACTGTCCACGAATCTGACCCACCACTGAAGTTTACAATGATATAATCGTAATTGTCTCTCAGTTGTTGGGCACGTTGTTTATATAATTCCCTAATAGTACCTGCCGGACGTACCGTCCAATCTATTGCGCCAAATACATCATCATGAAAATGCCATTCGACAGTTTGCTTCCGCATAGACGCTTGGTATAGTGCCTCAGGTTTGTTTAGATAAATTTGGTCGCCGACAGTATAATAGCCGTGTGATGAATTAGGTTTGATCATTTTATACACATGAATGTAGTAAAACACCAGTCAGCATCAATAACAGCAATTTTTCTAAATCCCAACAATGTTAACGTTTTAAGCCACCACTCATGAGATTCAGGTTTCATTACGCCAACTAATTGTTTCTTTTTAAGTTCTATTTCTTCTCTAGACACACCTTGGAAGAATTTCCACTCGTAGTAAAGATCTATAAGTTCAGGGTCTTCTGTTACTTTTTCTGATACAACAAAATATCCATCAACAACCAGTGCGCTATAGATATTTTTTAGTATAGATACTTTAACGTCAGTATCAGAAAAATGTAACGTCCAATTAGACAATATTAAATTAAAATCTTTATACGACTCTGGTACTGTGTCCAAGCATAGATAATCTGCGTGTATGTTGCATTGATCCAACATGGCCTGACTATTATCTATTCCGTATAAGTTATCGTACCCGGCTAATTTAAACAGTTCTAAGGTGCGGCCAGTAGCACACCCAAAGTCTAGGATTTTATCTGTTTTTTTTAATTTGAGATTAGTTAAATTAATTGCTTTTTGAATTACAGTTTCGTAGTTTGGTATGTGCTTACGTGCATGGTCAACAAATACGCCAGCTATAGACTTATCAAATTTCCAAGATTCATTTGGCACTGGCAATCCTCCTTAATATCTCATTGTAAAAACTATCTAGCTCTCCACCGAATTTGCCCTTTAGATGCTCTGCAATATCTTCACAGAGCTTATAGTTTTTTTTATTAAGTGCTACTATAAAGCCTTTGTGTAAATCAATATAGTTGTTTAACTGTGCCATTTCACTAAAGATTTTTTCAGCTGGCACAACACAATATGCTGTCAATGTTCGATCTTCAACTTGAAATGTTTCAAGTTCCAACACCGTTTGACTTTTACGTAATTGTTCTATTACTTCTGGATCCCAAACTATTTGCATTATGAATTTCCATATACTGTATTCAACTGCTGTGTTACACGAGCAAAGGTTGTACATTTACTTAGTTGTTTTAAAGTAGATGCTCCGACATAAGTGCAGGTACTACGTAGTCCACCGAGTATATCTAGTACAGTATTTTCTACTGCGCCACGATATGGAACTGAAACTGTCTTGCCTTCGCTACTACGATATTGTGCTACACCGCCACTATGTTTTTCCATAGCTGTGTCCGAACTCATTCCGTAAAATGTAACTAGTCCATCTTTAACTTCGCCGCCACCCTCATTGTGTCCGGCAAGCATGCCTCCGAGCATTACAAAGTCAGCGCCTCCGCCGAAAGCCTTAGCGACGTCTCCAGGGTTTGTGCATCCGCCGTCAGCAATAATATGCCCACCCAAACCATGAGCGGCATCACTACACTCAATAATAGCACTAAGCTGAGGATAGCCCACACCCGTTTGTTTTCGAGTAGTGCAAACACTTCCCGGACCAATACCAACTTTGACAATATCTGCTCCACGTAATATTAACTCCTGTGTCATATCTGCTGTAACAACATTACCAGCAATAATAGTTTTATCTGGGTACTTGGCGCGAACTCGAGCAACAAAGTCTCCAAAGTATTCGCTGTATCCATTTGCTATATCAATACAAATATATTTAATTCTACTGTGTGCTATTAATACTGATTGTAATCTAGTCCAATCATTTTCTCCAATGCCCGTACTGATTGCTGTGTAATTTTCATCAAAATCTTGATAGGTATTCCAGTCAGGCAATCCGTAACTTTTGACCAAACAAGTAAACAACGGAAATGATTGTAGCGCATTGGCCATTTCAAATGTACCAACACCATCCATGTTACTGGCCATGATAGGAACACCGCTAAATGTTTGCTGGCTATGCTTAAAAACATAATTGCGATTTAAATCTACATCGCTACGTGAACGCAATGTACTACGTTTAGGAACAAACAGTACATCTTTAAAATCTAGTTTAACATCATCTAGAATTCGCATAAGTTCGCTTTTCTAATTTAAGTGCGTGGTATACTGCTTGTACACCTTGTGCCTGACTAACGCAATCTTCTAAGGCATTGTGTAAGCCAGCTTTGTTCTTTTCACGTGGGTCTCCATGTACACCAAATAAGGTACGGCTATCACGTATTTGCCAGTACTGCCATGGCGTAGGCCAACCCAATTGGCGATAAATGTTTTCTAGTATAACAATGTCAAACGCAGGACCTTGGCACCAGATGTTTTCTACACCAACACAAAACTTGTTTAGTTGACGATACATTGATTCTAGGCTAACACGGTTACCTAGTCCTAGGGCTTCCTCACGAACGTCTTCTGCTTGGGTCGACCACCAAGCAAGTGTATCTTCTTGTACTTCTCGACCCAGGGCTAGCTGTTCATCTACATCAATACGTAGATATAAACTATCGCCAAATGCGTCGGGAGTAAAGGGATCAAATTTAACAGCACCCAAAGTTAAGATTGCACAATCTGGGCGTGTTCCTAAAGATTCTAAATCAAGCATTATGTCCATATGAACATTATACTATATTAATAGTTGTGTGTCAATCCTATTTGCCCCAAATTGAAGTAGTTTGGTTCTGAAATAACTCAGTGTTGTAATGAAACTCTTCGTAGGTATTGTACTGCTTAATTTGGTTTCGGTAAAAATTAATTACATACATGCCCGGGTGATCAAAATCTTTGAATATGCCAAAATCGTTGGGCTGTAGTTGTTTAAATTGTTCGTGTGCTGTTAGGTCGGCACCAAAACCTTCTAGTCCCATAATAGTTTTTACAGCGGCCAAACTAGAATTAGCAGATGTACATTGTATGCTAATACCGGGTTTATACATTAAACTCATTTCGCCATTGTGGTATTCAGTGTATGGGATATCGTATTCTAATTGTTTTAGAAATTCATCTGAAATAGAATCTGCCTGTCCTCGCCACATTACCTTGGGCGGACGGGCGGCAACAATAACATGGTCTCCACGTAGAGCTAGATTCCTTAGGAACCATACATGGTCGAATGTATGATGTACTACACCCCAGGCAAATACAATATCAAACTTGTCTGTATTGTCAGCAAAGAATTGATCAAAACCCTGGTTGATACAAGTCCAATTTTGTCCCGAGTGATATTTGGTCAGTGCCTGTTTAGCTATATTGTTAAACTCAGCACTGATTTCAACTCCAACATATTCCTTGGCACCATTTTTTAAACACCAGTCTCCGGTAGCACCAATGAAGCTACCTAGGTCTAATACACGTTTGCCTTCAACAACAGATCTAGGCAATAGTATTTCGTGTTTGCGAATAGTAAGAGAATCAGTTGAAGGTAATCCACGTCGTGGATCTCTATTTTTTCTAAAGTCAGGATCTAGAAAATCTCGATGTATCATTTAGTATCCGCGTTAATTTTACGGAATTTACTTAATAGATTTTCGTGAGTTTGTTTTAGATACTCTGGTGTTCCTCCTTTAACAGGAACTTTTAAAAAGTCAAAGTCTGCGGCATACTTGGGATCTTTTAATGCGGAATTAAGTACGGCATTCATTTCGTCAACAACCTCTTTTGGCATACCAGCTGGCCCAACTAGGCCGTTCCAAATTACAATATCAAGCTCTGGATGTTTTTGTGATAGGCTAACCAGTCGGCTAGTATCTTTGCCCTTGGGCGCAGTCTTTTTAACAAAAGCCAATCCCTCACGATCTAACACAGCAATAATTTTCACGCGGTCTGCTTCGTATAAAGGATATGCCGAAGTCCATGTGTCAATTACAAACGGAATCTGATTGGCAAACACATCTTGCATCATTGGAGCTGTACCTTTATAAATTATAATTTCAGGCCTGGGCAACTTTTCAAGTTCTGCCCACTTGTAGAAAATATTAGCGGCATATTGATTCCAATAACCTAGATTAAACTTAGTAGGATTTTTTCTAACATACTGTTTAAATTCTTCGTAGTTATTAACAGGTACATCTTTGCCTACAATTAAAGTCAAGCTACCATAGGCAAATGTAATAATATCAGTAAAACTATTTTCATTATAGTTAATACCCAAACTAGAATCTCCTGCTGCCAGGTTAGCATCAAGGAAACCTAGGCCACCAATGAATACATTGTGACCATCGGGTTTTTGTTGTGCTACATGGTTAGCGCCAATTGTACTACTAGCACCAGGACGATTAACAACTATACTATTCCATCCATGGTCCGTAAAGATTTTAGCAACTAACCTACCAAACGCATCACTGGCACCGCCTGCTGGGTAGCCCACAGTGATTTCAATTGGCCTATTGGGTTGCCAAGCGGCCAATGTAGACATTGAGAAACAGGCAATGGTAATTGTCATTAAGATTTTTTTAAACATTTTTTTCCTTATTTTATTTTAAGTATTTTTTATTGCTTCGGCTTCTACTACGCGACTGCGTAATCCCGAACTACTGAAGCTGTGATCACGACCGTTAAATATCGGTTGTATGCCTCGACGTAGACCTTCGTGTTTGCCAGTATACTCTTTATCTTGATATTCAACGCCGAGCACACGTACATCTAGGGGAAGGATTAGTAGCAAGTCAACTAAGTCTTGTTCTGTTTGATAAACTACTACTTCGTCTACATAACGACAAGCGGCCAATTGGATTTGTCGTTCCACAATGCTCTGCACAGGATGATTCTTGGTGTCTGGGCGATCAATAGTGGGATCTGTTTGTAAGCCACAAATTAGATAATCGCAATGATTTTTAGCTTCGGCCAGCATGGCAATATGGCCTGCATGTAGCATATCAAAAGTACTAAAGGTAATGCCAATCTTCTTGCCATCATCTTTGAGTTTACGAATGTGGTTGAATATCATACGTCCATTTCTATTTTCACCTGCAATGGAAAACCATTGTTACGTGCAAGTAGTGTAACCTCAATGCCTTTTTGTTCAGCCAGTTCATAAGGCAGTACTGCTACCACTGCTGACCCTTCTTCGTGTACTCGCGTAGTCAGGGCTTCGGCAGCGCCTTGATCGTAATTAAAAATAATTTTGAGTGTTTCTACAACAAATTCTTGTGTAGTTTGCTCATCGTTGATATAGATAACACGAAATTGTGGTGGCTCAGGAATATTGAGTTTTGGGTCAATACGATTGCGTACTACTGCATCAGTTTTTGTTTTTGTTCTGGACATTAATTTTTCGCTCATGATAAAGGGGAAGTGTTATTACTTCCCCTTATTATACATAACTATCGCTTATTTTGCAAATGTTATTTGTACTTTTTTAGCCTTTTGTTCTTCAGGAACCACTTGCTCTAATGCTATAGCAAGTATACCGTTTTTAACAGTAGCACCACGAACTTCGATGTGCTCAGCTAATGGAAATGTACGGACAAAGTTACGAGCACTGATACCTTTGTGTAGGTACTCAATTTCTTTATCTGTTTTTTCTTGTTCGCCTTTAACGGTCAACACGTTTTCTTTTAGTTCAACGTCAATTTCGTTCTCAGCGAACCCCGCAACGGCTACTTCAATAACATAGTGAGTGTCATCTAATTTAACTACGTTGTGTGGGGGATAGTTGCCATCAGTTTTACTATTGGCAAAAGTGCGATTTAACTGGTCAAACAAATTATCAAAGCCAATGGTTTGGCGATGGATTTGGTTAACAAATGTAGGTAAATCAAGGGTGTGGATTTGTAATTGTGTCATTTTATATCTCCTTTATTAAGCAAAATATGACTATAAGTTGTAGCCCGACTATCGGCACTACAAATATATTTATACACGAAAAATGTAAATCAGTAAAGTTTTTTGGGCAAAGATTCTGAAGCTAACTTTTTGCGCCAACGATTCTTGGCCGCCGCTTTAGCTTTCTTACGTGCTGTAGTAGGTTTTTCGTAAGTTTCGCGTTCTTTGAGTTCGCGAAGTAGGCCGGACTCTAATACTTTCTTTTTAAATTTACGTAGAGCTTTTTCTACAGGTTCGCCTTCACGTAAGGTAACTGTATTTCCTCTACAAACGATTGGACCGCCGTTTGGTTTATATGCCATAGTTGTTTATTTATTGAAGTATTCTTCGGGGTTGGTTAAATTTGCGTCTAAAATTGTATCTGCTTTTTGTCTAATACGATCACGCCATTCTGTTTGATTCATTAAATCATTATAAAAATACACGTTATAACATTGTTCTCTTTGTTGTATCATAGTAGCTAACACTTTTATTTGCTCTTGCGGAGCATTAAGAATTAATACTGTTTCTATGTAATCTGGTGGTGTTATAAAGTTACTATGCATTTTTCTTTAAATAGTTAGCAATCTGGTCACGTTCTACTTCTGTTAAAGCATCCGGATCGTAACGTCCAGCTTCTATTTCTTCAATCAAGTGTCGAATATACGCTTCTTCATAAGCATACACGTCTGTAGACGATTTGTCAACCTCTATCCATTTAAATCCGTTATACTTGAACAATCGATTTGGCAAGTAATCTGTACGCAAATACACATCACCTTTTTCTGGGTTTGCAGGGTATTCGTTACCGAAGTCGCTGTTTGATGCTTTGCCTAAAGTCGGTGAGTTATCTGCTACGATCGGTTGACTGTACATCACTCCGCGATTTGTGCCTGGGGCGGCTTCTGAAGTTCTTGTATTCGGGGATTCAGGCACAACTGCTTCTTCAGGAGGAAGTTTTTCTATAATTTCGTCAACGATTTCATCCACAGTCTTAGACTCTGGTTGCTCATCAACAACAATAGATTCAACAGTTTCTGCATGGTCGGCCAGCATAGCATTAATTTGATCAATTTGGTTATCAGTTAATGCGCCATCATCGGCTTTGTACCCGGGAGTTCCAGCTGGTACTTCAAATGCGGGACCAGTTTGCACCCACTCTCCATTGGGCATACGCACACCTTCAAAATCTATTTTTGTTTTTGGTTCTTCTACTGGGGTGTTTACTATGCCAAGATCATTCATAGTTTCAGCTAGTTCACTTTCAATTCTCGTGTGAGCTTCTGCATCTGTTTCTTCACCACGTCGCCATGCAAAGGTCATTTGTGCGGCTAGCAACATAATAACTGCCAATGGATCAAATACAACAACAATGGTAATAATGATCCAAGTTACTGCCTTCTCTAACATACCAGCATCGGGTGTAACACCGTATAAGAATGCCGCTATGTATTTGATTGGGCCTACTTCTGCTTCAACCTTGCGAACCTCTGCTCGTATTGGTGCGGCTTCGTCATTGAGAGTACTAATAATTCTCTGGTTGGCTTCAATATCCCGGCCGAGTGCCTGACGATCCTTGGCCTGTGACCTACGGATGGCGACTGCTTTGTCAGCACCCTTTTCATCAGTTGACCTGCCCATAACCTGGTCCACAGCTTCATCCATTTGTCGAAGCGCCTTGCGGTTGGCTTCGATGTTGTCGCGGGCTGTTTTAATCTTTTCATCATATATTGCTATTTTACTTTGTACATCGCCCGACACTAGGTTTTGGTCGTTGTGTGCTTTTGATAGGAATCCAAAAATACCCATACTTGTGATCAGCATCAACAGCACTACGGCTGTGACCATATAGGTCTTCATTAAGCGTGGAACCTGTGTCCAATACTGTTTGATCCAAGTAGCACAAACCAGTTTGGCCACTTCTAGGCTTACGCCCATAATCATAATTGGAATGGCTGCGGCTGAGAAGATTGCTGTGAGACCTACTACACTATAGTAGATAGCAACCGAGGATATGGTTAATCCAGTTAAGAGTAGTAGCCAAGCAAGTATCATAGTATGTATTTATAGGTTTTAGTCCTATAGTATACACAGATAAATGGTGCGTGTCAACAGAATTGGTTTAACTCCACGGGCGACCTGTTACTAAACCGCCGGCGTTGGGGTTGTCCACTACCACATTTCCAGAATACACCGTGGGCAGTTCCGTGGTGTCCAAGGTATGTAGTGCTCTATAACCCGTGGTACCGGCAGCGGCACGTTTGGTCTGTGCCAGAGCCAGTTTGGCAGTTTGACGTGCCTGTTTAGTTGCCAAGTGCGAAATTCCGTTTTGTGACATAATATTATTTACCGTTAAAAATTAACTTATTCTAGCCCAACCGTAACGCACGATTTGAACATTGCCGCTGGTGTTGTTGATGCCAAAGTCAAATCTATTGGTGGTTGCACTGGGAGCCACACTGGATCGCACAATGGTATTTGCTGTGCCTGTAAACTGATTGGGTATGCTGGTAAAGTCAATGGGCGTTCCACCACCAGTATAGACCCAGGCATACTGAGCGCCTACCACAGGTACGTTAGTGTTGGTCACTGTGGCAGTGGCGGTCCAAGTCAAAATACCATTGGGGATATTGCAATCCACCCACATGTAGTAGGTGTTGCTAGGAGTCACAGTGAAACTTTGTGTGCTGTTGCCTGTAGGCACTGACCAAGAACCTGTATACTTTATTGCCACATTGGACAGGTTAGAACCATCACCAAAGAAACTACTTGATGTGGTGATGTTACCTGTAACACTTGTGTTGCCAGTTACAGTAATGTTTCCAGTGGTGATATTGCCACCGATCAGGGCGCTGGCAACAGTAAGATTACCGCCTACAATACTGCCAGTGCCGGCATTGATATTGCCCGGATTTAAATTGCCATGGAATATCGATACGTTTGCATTACCAAACTGCTGTGACTGTAGCAAACCTATTGCAACATTGGCTGCGGTAACATTGGCATTTACCACAGCAATGGTTGTGTTAATATTGGTAAACGAACCATTAGTACCACTTACGTTGCCTTGTACTGTACCAAATAAATTACCACTGATCTGATTGGTCACATTTAAGTTAGCAAATGATCCAGATGCCGCACTAAACGAATTAATGCCGCTTAAATTACCCGAGTATGTTGGCAAGTATGCGGCTACGTTAACGTTGCCATAAGCACCTGCGCCAACAGTACTTAGAATGTTTATACCATTGGCAAAATAATAATTAGAGTATCTTGCAGTTGTACCAACAGCATTACCGGTTACGTTTCCGGCAAAAATAATATTATTAGCAATAGTGATATTACCAACTGCAATATTAGATGCTGTTAAATCACCATTGTTATACATAGTAATAACAGGAGTAATGTTATTGATATAACTGTTAATGGTTATGCCATTGGCAGTAATATTTCCAACTCCTTGCACTGAGTATGTTGTTAGGAAAGCCGATACGTTAGCATTACTATAGGTGCCAGCTCCTGTTACATCAGTTAAGAAGTATCCATTGCCTTTAAAATATCCAGCATTTACGTTACCAGTATTAGTTCGAAGGTAAGCGGCAGCTTGTGTGTTACCATATCCGCCAAGGAACGGAGCACCGTTGGCATAATAAAAATTACTAGCAATTACGCTACTGCCTTTGACGTTTCCAGTGACTGTCATGGTACCTGCATAGCCAGTACCAATCAAATCAAGGAAGCTGTTATTCAATGTGGTCAATGATATAGCGGTAGCATTGGCCTGAGAGTAAACACTACTAATTGTTGTTTGTTGACTACCGGCATTGGCCCATAGGTTACCAATGTTAGAATTAGTACTGGCCGCAAATACACTCAGTGAATAATTAGTCATCTGGATAGCTACATTTGCGGCAGCAACATTTGCATTTGTTGTTGTTATTTGTCCTGATTGTGTGCCTGCATTGGCAGTTAAGGTAGCTACGTTAGCAACAAGTGTGGCGTTGGTAGTAGAAACATTAGAATTAGTTGATGCAATTTGAGAAGTAACCGAACCAACCGCAGAATATACCACACCAAGGTTGGCATCAATTGCTCTAATACGTGCATTGGCGGCTGTTACATTAGCATTAAGATTATAAATCTGTGTGTCGTGAACCGACGTGGTATTTTGTAACCCAGTAATATTTGTAGTTGCTGTGCCAAGGTTGGCATTGATATTAGCAATGGTATTTAATACGCCGCCAACGCTGGTGTTTAGGTTAGCAACAGAATTATTAAGAGTATTAATTGAAGATGCTTGCGTCCCGGCATTGGCAGTCAATGTAGTCAAAGTAGAATCTTGTGTAACAGCATTGGCAGTCAATGTAGATAGCGCAGATGCCTGAGTAGCGGCATTGGCAGTCCATGCTGTTGAGACTGCATCAACGTAGCCTTTCATTGCTGTGTTGGCTGTCACAATCGCGGCATTGGCCGCAACAATTGATGCATTGGCCGCAGTGATCTGATTGCCTAATGTTAGTATTTCTGTTTCTTGAGTTCTAGCATTGCCTTGTAGCGTTATGATGCTTGCAGTAGCAACACCCAGGTTAGCATCATGTGAATTTAAAGTGCCAGCTTGTGTTGCGGCATTGGAAAGTAAACTAGCAACAACAACATTTAACGTACCAACATTGGCATCAAAAGATCTAACCACAACATTTGCGGCGGACACGTTTGCATTGATTGTGCTGATTGCAGTTGACTGGGTCGCCGCATTGGCAAACAAAGTTGTAATATTATTTGTTGCTGTACCAAGGTTGGCAGATTGTAGAATATCTGTATTTAGAATAGCGGCTACAGTAGTTGTAACTGATCCTAGATTAGCATCAATGATTTGTATACGTAAATTTGCGGCTGTTACATTTGCCTGGAATCCTGTCATTGGAGCCAAAGAAGCATTTGCAAGAGTTGATGCTGTATTAGCGATTGTACTTGATAAATTTGCGGCAACTTGATTGTAAATTACATTGGCCGCATTGGCTGTAAATGTATTGATAACACTGGTAGCATAAACATTGGATGCTACCATTGAATTGTTTAATGTACCTAAACTGGCCGCACCAACTACGTCGTTGACACTTAGAACAATATTGCCATATCTGCCAGCAACCGAGCTTACACCGGGATTATATGTTGCAAACACATTGGCGTTACCAGATGCATATACAATTACGTTGGCAGAACTATTAACAGCCGCTAAATTAGCAAAATTTCTATCAATCTTCTGAAATGCCACACGTAATGCATCGCCCGTTCCATCATTAGCTGTGGCACCTGTGTAGACGTTAGCAAAAATACTCATATTTATTAACCTTGTTATTGAGTATTTATCTATAAACAAGAAAGCCCGCAGAAAGCGGGCTTGGGGGTATTACACAGTACCTTTCGGTAACAACAGTATTTATAAACCTAGCTGTTTTGCACGGGTGTAAACCTGCTCACTGGCTAGATTTTTGCCTTTTGATTCGCATTGTATGTCAAATTGATTCCAAAAAGTCAAGGCCCAGTCAGTTACCGGTTGATTCCAATAAAAATCACTGTGGGCTCGCATTTTTTGTTTCTTGTATCCACTTTCTAATAGTAACGCATGGTCTGGGGCAACATTTAACGCATGATCAACTAGTACATCTTCTCTACTGACACTATAATGCATGGCCGGGCGAACACCACGCCACGATTCAATTACGCCTTTAACTCGATCGTCGGTAGGTTGTATATATTCACCCGTGCGTATCCAGTGGTGGTGTATGTCAAGAACCAATGCACAGTCCTGTGCAAGTTCAAGGCTGGCGTCGACTCCCCAGGACATTTCGTCGTTTTCGATGGTAATACAATTTCTTGCTTCGGGAGAAAGCCGTCGGAGGGCAGAGCGAATACCGGCTGGACCGCGTTTACCTGAAATGTGGACATTGATCTTGAAGTCCTGAAAGGTTTGTCCGTAACCCATCCACCTGGCCATGTCAGCATGATATTCAAACTCCTCTATACTTCTATTTACAATTTCTTTGGATTCGCTTGCTAGTACGCAAAACTGTCCAGGATGGAAGCTGAGCCTAACGTCAAGGCGTCTAGCAGTTTCGCCGATTGGAGCAAAGATACGTTCAAGATGGTCCTGTATTGCTCTATCTTGCCACCAGGCTTTCCAGCTGGGTTCAGTGTAACCTTGTAGCATTTCGCTACCAAGTCGTACCATTCTACGCTCTGGCGGAAGTGTGGCCACACGCTCGATCATTCGCACAGCGGCAGAAGCATTATGATTCATAATATCCCACTGTCGTTGTTCAGCTTCAGCAGGATGTTCACGCAACCAACGCATGGTGGTGCTACGTCCGTTTAAGTCTCGATCCACAGCATTGACCTTCATGCCGCCGCACTCACTAGGGTCATTGAGCCATTTACAACAGAAGCCTATTCGTTTAATCATATTTAATTATAGTATTAAAGTCGAAATCGTGCAAGTACTTCATTAGCCAAATCAGTATCCAATGATTGATCAAATGTAGCAGTAACAATCATTTCTAGTACAATCTGAGCTTCAATTCGATCCCGCTTAGGCAATGATGCAATCAGATTTGTAACTTGATCTTGTGTGTCACACGACCAAATTATATCAGCCAACATGGATTGCTTTTTAGTAAAACCTTCGATTTGAATTGTCATTTATTTCTTTCCATCGTATTGTTCCTTAGGGACGGTTGCACCATCTTCTACAATAAATTTCTTACCACTTGCATCAGTGTATTCGTACACATAATCATTTTCATTATCGCCGGGACAAAACCCAGAAGAACAATTAAGATATCCAATGACTACATGAGCACCAAAATACACAAATGCAAGAATAAAAAGCATTCGACCGTAGTACATGCTAGCCTTGTACAAATACTTCTACAGTTTGAATATGGCGGGCAAACTCGGCACGATCCATATAACTATAAGGACTATGATTGTAAAAATCACTCGGCATAACAATCCGTACACCGTCTTTGTAACACTCATGAAAAATTTTACAGTTATCTTCTTCACGGTCTTCCCAAGTACGATATTGATAATCGTTATAAGAAAACATTAGATCAGTTCCACGCATATCAGTTGGCCTCGTAAGCAATTTTCAACTTCTTCATAAATTCTGCACGAATCCGTGCCGCCTGTTTAGCACTCATTGGCTCATCGTCAACGACTACAGGTGCAGTCTTAATTTTAACATTTTTTGCTATAACTGTCTTTGACTTTTTAACTGCCACCGGTTTAGCAAAAGGGTTTTCGTCTTTAACTAAAGTAGAAAGTAATGCTTCTGCTTCTGTTGCGTTGACCTGAAACCGGCCAATGTTAGTAAGTACATACTTGACCGCTTCATTTTTGTCCATTGGCAACGGCAGTTTGTCTATGTCGACTTCTGTGTCGCCTAATTTAATCAATTGAGCAATACGCTTAGAGTCGCAGGCTGTACGAAATTTTAAAACACCGTTGACTCGGCTGAAACCGGCAAAAGTAATTAACGCCATGTTAAACTCCCATTTCGTAAAAGGTTACAGTTGAATCAATGCTGAGCAATTCTTCAGCACAACGGCTCAGGAACTTGATACGACGGCTAACTTCTGCACGTGGCAGTTCACCATCACAAGTTAAATTTTCGGGACTCATGTCAGAGTCAATGCTGTTAGCAATAGCCTGACGATCTTTGGCATTAAGCAAACTCAAAGGCTTCTTATCAAAGATCTTGCCCCAACTGTTTTTTTGCTCTACATACTGTTCTAGTGTACTAATGTTCAATTTCAGCTCCTTTTTAGTTTCTATACAAGTATTATACATTTAATGGATTTTTGGGTCAACCAAAATTAGACAGTGACAAACTTCCAAGGATCGCGGTAGTCCCTGGCAATAGCGTCAAAAATAGTTTGTTGTAATTCTGCAACATCTTCGTTGCTGACATAAAAGTCAGTAGTAGGGTCGTAGTACTGTCCTTCTTTGGGATCATAGTACAGGACTTGACCATTGGGATAATGATACGGGCCTTCTAGGCCTTTGCGTGGTTCCCACTTAGGATCGTGCTGGAAAACGGTGTAAGCCATACAATCTCCAAAAATTTACAATACATACAGTATACATTTAATGGATTTTAGGGTCAACCTGGATCTGCACTCTTTTTGTGCTTGGGCTGACGCTGATAGCGAGTTTTGAGCTCAACACGTTTTGGCTTGAATGGAGTGTCGTGAAAAAACAACACCATATGGGCACGGGTTTTGCGTGGGGTTTGTTGTTTATTCTTCATAATATAGTAATTATACAATATTACGAATTTTGAGTCAACTAGTGTAGTGTGTCGCTGTCAAATTGAATGGGATCGCGAATGCCAAACAACTTTAAAATTTTGTAAACATTTTTAGGTTGCTTGAACGGCAATACATCGGGTAAAAATAACGACTTTAATTCTCCATCGGGTCCTAGGATAAAACCGTAGTCCTCGTCACCAATATCTTGATCATCGTACACGCCATCTTCAACTGCTAATTCTTCGGATAATTTACTCATGATAGCTCCAGTCGTTTAATATACTTATTCGTTTGTTTTTCTAATTGTAGCATAACTTTACGATCTTGCCTAAAATAACGGCGATACATTCTGTATACTTTTGTTAAGACCATATGACGTTTATAAACTACCATTTCGCTGGCTATGTTAAACGAGTAAGCAAGTATTTCGTCCTCGCACCCCAAGTAATCTTTCATGGTGTCGCTGTATTGTAAAAGTTTATCTGTTCGATATCCTCGACCAAATTCAAATCCACGTTGGCGACAATAATACTGATGCAGGTATTCGTGCGTAACAGTATCTGCAATATGGAAGCTCATTTCGTTCCAGTTGTAGTCATTTAATGATACTCGACGGCATCTTGGACTGAACATCAGGCTGATAGTGATACAGGGTTTGCCGTCCTCGTCATCGCCGGGATTGTATAGACCTTGGATGTGGAAATTTTTGCTAACTACCATATCATCTCGTCCCGTGGTAAATCGTAACTGTGGGTCACGAAATTGCATACGCAGTAGGTGTGTGAATTGCTTGGGAGTAAAAGTCTTGCCACCGTGTTTAGCGGCAAGACTTTTCATACGCTCAAAAACTTGAAAAAACATTAACTTTTATTTGTTTCCGAATAAAACAGATGCCCGCCTATACGAGCCACATACTGTTTGGTTTTAGACCAAACTGGACGAACAGAAGTATTATGGAAATATAATGCATCGCTGTACTTGGCTTGCCAGGGTGCATAATTGCCTTTGAGTAACTGGGAGGCCACTCGCTGACTTTCTTCCCATCGCTGATCTGTTGACTTTGGGACACGTACAAACATACACTTCCAACTAAACTGACAAACTGGAACTTGGTCCATTTTGATTTCAGTCACTGTACGTGGTTCAGGTTTACCAAACCAGCCTGTACTAACTACTTCTACTCGTTTAACAGCACGTTCACGAACCATGACTGTGCGTTGTTCTACTACTGAGCAAATTGATTTCCCAAACCGGCCATCGCGAACACGGTTAATGGTTACCATGGCTACTGCCACTTTGCCTTCTTCTGGCTCACCGCCAGCTTCGTAATAGATATTCTTTGCAAGACAATCTATGTCCTTGCTTGATATGGTAATGTCTACTATGGGTCTCATAATAACGTCTACCAATGTGTCCAAGCGGTCTTTCGCTTGTGATGTAACAGTATCAAAAAAATTCTGTGATGCTTGCGTTACCTGTACTTCTTCTGCATGACCGGGTGCCATTACGGTCAGGGCGATTATTGATACGATAATTGAAATTATCTTTTTCATACTTCGTCCTCCTATAGAGTTACACCTTTTTCAAGGTGTTAGATATTTACGGCCATATCTATGTCATTATAATACTATATAAGTCAGCGAAAGTCAAGGTAAGTAGCGTTTCTGAACAAAAAACCACTAATATAACCCTACTTATTCTGTGATAAGTATGTAGTTAATGGTATACCTTGGGTGTTTGCCTGTGATAAGGCTTGTCTTGGATTAGGGTCATTTGTTGAAGTAGATTGACTATTTGTTGCTTCGGCAATGACTGCACGGATAGTATCTCCGTAAGCATCATTGGTAATCAGCTTACCAATAATTTGATTTGCTCCAAGACCTGACAAATCTGGACCTCCCCACTGTCCAATTCCTGAACCAAACGACATCAACATAGTGGTGCCGCCACTGGTAAATTTAATACTGGCTCTGGATAAATTTCCAACTTCAGAAGTTATACTATTAAGCATTGTATAATATGCCGTTTGAGAATTTATAAATGCCGCATTGGCTGTCAACGAATTTAATGCAGACGTTACCTTACCAACGTTTGCAATTATATATGAAGTAGTTACGTTGCCATACGTAAATGTTGGTGCTCCTGTGTCAGGGTCTGTCCCGGCTGTCCCGGATGCCCAATAATCACGGTATGTATCGGTTACTGATTTGTCTAACGCCTGCATTGCCGGTGTAATTGTGCCAGCAAATAAATTGTAATTTGTGTTAATGGTAGTAAGGCTGTTGGCGTACGGCAAGCCAGCAACTGCGCCTAAATAATCCGACATAACCGGATTACCAAACGGACCGCTGCCAGTACCGACTTGTGCAAGTAATGTGCTAGCGGTTCCTGGATTTAATACAGGTGTGTTTGCTGTTGTGGGTGTGTGCGATAATGTTGGCACTGATACTGACTGTAAATAATCTGATATGCTTTTCCAACTATTAAAAGTTTGTGGTTGTTTGCTAAGTCGACTATTTAAGTAACTGCTAAAATCAGCAAATGTAGCAACATCATATTTTGCTAATTCAACAACATTAGTTGAGCCAACTACTTTATTAAAATTAATGTAATCTGCTAGTGTTACTAAACTATTATTTTTATTACTAAATCCTGTAGCTGACACGATTGCGGCTAAGTCGCTACCTGTAATAGTTGCATAAATTGCTTTAATTACTTCAGGATTATTTCCTGTAGCTGTTGTAGTTTCTGTAATATTATCTACTGTGGTCAATGTAATTTGACCAATAAACGATGAATGGGTTAGGTCACTGTCGCCGGGGTAACTAATAGTACCAATCAATGATGACTGTGTAATATCGGCTGTGTTTAATCCAGTAGCTTCTAGTTTACTTTTTAAATTACCGTAACTACCAAGTCCTTGATTTAATAAGTTTTGACCAAACACATATGGATCTGCAATTAAATTAATATTGGTTGCGTCATACATTGTGCCCCACCCAGCAACTATTGAGCCAAGCAAATTAGCTTCGCTACCAACACCGCCGGTTAATAAATCAGTGATCCCGGTATATCCAACTCCGCAATCACTGTAGGTTTTTCCGGACAACATACTCAATGAGCCAACGGTATCCAATGATCCGCTTGCACTTCCGTAACATAAACTAAATCCACTAGCAAATCCAGCAAGTCCGTTTCTAAAAGGATAATTTGCCTGGCTTTGTATAGTTCCAGTTACATTTGCTAATCCGCCACTGGCATAATAAGATACGCTAGAACTACAAGCAGGTGCGATGTTAGAAGGATATATGTTTAATAAAAAATGCCCAACTGATGCACTACTTATATTGTTTAATAATGGAACAATGACGTTGGCCACGTTGCCGTCGGTTTGTGCGTTAGTGTATACATTGGCCAATAGAGTTAGTGGCGTGTGATTTTGATAAACAGCTATTGCAGATGTTAGCTCTGGGCTAGCGGCAAGTCCATGTCCATTGACAATAGTAGCTGTGGCATTTAGTGTTGCGGCTGATGCCATTATATACCTTTAGTGAGTGTACGTGTAGTACGAGGTACTTGTAGCCAATGGCCACATGTACATAAACTACCTAATGGTCCTACTACTGCCATTGGTCGACCATTAACAAGTATTGTAGGAGCACCTTCGGCTATGAATGCCGCACCACATAAAGGATTAAATCCTGGCAACTTAGGGTTAGTGAAATTACCGTGCGGGCTTACAGGGTCTCCCATTTTGGCAACTGGCAACATTTCACAAACAACTGTTGCGGCAGTGGCCATAACATATCCCGGGCCAGCTGGTAGCAACGCACATGCGCCTTCTACTCCTGTTCCTGGGGTTATGTCAGTGCTTGCGGCAACTGTTGCTACTAAATTTGGGCCTGGCATTTTAAGTAATTATTCCACTCTTGGCTGGCTGAATACCTGTTGTAGTACGGATATAGTGATTTTCAATATCTTGTATTACAGGACCATGCATAATAATATGCTCAGATTTCAGCGTTACATTAGTATTTATATCCGCAGAAATCATGCTTTGCATGAGTCCTAAACCTTGCGGGCTAGGAATAACAGTACAAGGACGATTTACTAAAAATCCGTCGCTTAGTGTTTCTACAATTTTAGCAACAATTTCGTCGCCTGTAACAGTCTTGAAGACTACAACGTCACCTGCTTGGTAACCTTTTTGAATTAACATAATTTTCCTTAATTGATATTATTGCAAAGCCTGGAAGAATTCATCAGACTGTTTCTTCAAGCCTTGGAATCCACCCTCTACTAATAATTTACCATCTTGATAGATCTGCGGAACAGTTCTATGTCCTTCTCCTACAATAAACTCACGTGCTTCTGTGCTTTCATCTATTTTTACTTCTTCGAAGTCAACACCCTTTAGTTGTAATAGGCTCTTTGCTTGAACGCAAAAAGGGCAGTTGTTCTTTGAGTATACTGTGATCATAAACTAAATCCTTTGAATGTGTTATTGTCAACGTCTTGTTTTGTACCACCAATTACATAAGTGGTTATTTCGGTCTCTTGAGGTGCTACTTGTACATCTGATCCTGCTATCCATTTTTGTGTCCATGGTAGAGGATTGCTTGAGCCTGGTTTCATGCCGCAGTCCAATCCGACCGCTGTCATACGTTTACAGGTTAACCAATCAATATATTGACTTAACAATACTTCATTAAGTCCAATCATTGATCCATCTTTGAACAGGTACTTGGCCCAGGCTTTTTCTTGTGCGGCCGCTGCCAGAAACATTGTTTCGCACTCTTGCTTGGTTTCAATTTTTAGTAAAGCATAGTCTGGGTCATCTGTAGGCAAAATTTTGAGTAGGGTTTGCGTGGATCCTAAGTGGATATTTTCATCCCGGGCTATGAGTTTAATAATTTTAGCATTACCTTCCATTTTCTTTAATTCTGCAAATGCCCATGAGCAAGCAAAACTAACATAGAAGCGAATGCCTTCTAATGCGTTTACTGAATTTAATGCCAACCACAACTTCTTTTTAAGTTGATACATGTCAACTTCAATCTTCTTACCGTTAACTGTATGTGTACCTACGCCAAGCATACGATACCATGTACCATATTCAATTAGATCATCGTAGTACTTGCTAATATCTCGAGCACAGGCAAGAATTTCTTCTACATCCATTAACTCATCAAATATAGCACTTGGATCGCTATAGACATTACGAATAATATGTGTGTAACTACGACTATGAATGGTTTCGTTAAATGCCCAAGTCTCAATCCATGTTTCTAATTCAGGAATGGTGGCGAGAGGTAGAAAGGCTAGGTTAGGACTTCGTCCTTGCACTGAGTCTAATAGAATCTGACGTTTTAAATTGCTAGTAAAGATATGCTTTTCAAAGTCTGTTAGTTCTTTAAAGTCTTTTGCATCACGTAACACATCAACTTCTTCCGGACGCCAAAAGAATCCCAACTGCTTGTCCGTTAGTTTGTCAAATTGACGATACTTTAGTACGTCATACCGCTGAATTGCTGGTGTTCCGTTGGTGTCTAGAAAAGCCAATGATTTGGTATGGTCTGTTTTCTTAATATTAAATACACTCATTTGTCTTTTCCTTAAATTACACAACTATCACAATCCATTTCGTCGTTATTAGTAACGGCTAATGGAGTACTTAATTTATCAATATCAATCTCACCTTGCTGGTCATTGGTATTAAAATAATACAACTGCTTAGTACCATACTTGTAGCACAATAACAGGTGCTGTAACATCTCGCTCATTGGGATTTTTTCATCCGCATAGAAACGTGGGTTATAACTTGTATTAATCGAAATACCTTGGTCAATGTACTTTTGTAATACAGCACAAATCTTTAGATAACCCTCTGGTGATTTTTGATCCCAGAGTAACTCGTATTTGTTCTTCAGGCGGCGGAACTCGGGGACTACCTGACGTAGCTGTCCGTGTTTACTACCTTTGATACTTACATAATTGCGAGGGGGCTCAATACCGTTTGTGGCGTTTGAAATTTGTGCTGATGTTTCTGCCGGCATTAGGGCCATGAGGGTCGCATTACGCTGACCAGTAGATTTAATTTGCTCGCGAAGTTCTGTCCAAGGCATACGTTCTTGGTGTGGTACTAATTCATCAATCTCTGCCTTGCGTGTATCAATAGGCAGTCGTCCGTCTGCTGATTTTAAATCTTTCCAACGCAGGCAAGGACCTTGTTCAACGGCAAGATCTGCTGAAGCTTTGAGCAGGTAATAACTCCAAGCTTCAGCATACTCGTCTACTAGTGCTAGTGCTTTTGGATCTGAATAACTTACATCGTTCTTTGCCAAGAAATAAGCAAAGTTAATAATACCCACGCCTAGTGGTCTAAATTCTTCAGTTGCTAGTTCGGCTGCTCTTACAGGGTAATTCTGATATGTTAATAGTGCGTCTAAACCACGTACTGCTAGGCGGCACATCTTTTCAAAGTCATGTGGGCTTTTTACATTGCCCCAATTGATCGCACTTAAGGTACATAGTGCGATCCTACCATCCTCGTCGTTGACATCTTTCAATGGCACGGTGGGTAAGTCAATCTCACAACAAAGATTACTCATTTTTACAGGAGCAATCTCTTCCTTGAATGGACTATGCGTATTAGCATGATCCACGTTCTGTAAATAAATGCGTCCAGTGTCTTTACGTTCACTCATAAAGGCGCTGAATAAATCACCTGCTTTTACTACCCTCTTGCGTAACTTGGTATTGCGTTCTGCACGTTCATAAAGTTCTTTAAAACGCTCTTGGTCATTAAAGAAAGCTTCGTACATTTCCGGTACATCGTGGGGGCTAAACAAGGTAATATTGCCACCTTGAATGAGTCTTTTGTACATTAATTTGTTGAATTGGACACCGTAATCCATGTGACGTATACGATTATCCTCTGTACCTTTGTTATTCTTCAATACAATGAGGTCTTCAATTTCATAATGCCAGAGCGGAAAATACAACGTGGCGGCACCATTGCGTACACCGCCTTGTGAGCATGAACGTGTAGCTGTTTGGAAATGCTTATAAAAAGGAATTACACCAGTGTGATAGGCGTCGCCGTTACGAATTGGGCTACCCAAGGCACGGATGCGACCTGCGCCGATACCGATACCTGCTTTCTGAGATACGTACTTGACAATACTACTAGCAGTAGCGTTAATGCTGTCAAGACTATCGTCTGTTTCAATGAGAACACAGGAACTAAATTGTTTCTGAGGAGTGCGTACACCAGCCATGACAGGGGTAGGAAGGCTAATGTCTCCAAGACTAATTGCATCATAATAATCCTTTACCCACCGCAAACGAGTATCGGCCGGGTACGATTGAAATAACGTGGCCGCAATTAAGATATAGGCCATTTGTGGAGTTTCGAAGATTTCGCCTGTGACACGATTTTGAACCAGGTACTTGCCACGCCATTGTTCCATAGCAACGTAAGTAAAGTTCTCATCACGGTCATGATGAATATATGTATCCAACGTATTCCACTCATCTTGTGAATACGCTTCTAGTAGACCGCGGTCATAAAAACCACTGGCTACGTTTTTATTAACTAGATCTAATAGCGAGCACGGATCATAGCTGTTATAAACTTGTTTACGCAGATGGTAGTTGATTAAACGACCTGCTACGTATTGATAATTTGGTGTTTCTTCGTTGATTAAATCTGCGGCGCTCTTGATAAGAGTTTCTTGAATATCCGCTGTCTTGATGCCATTATAAAACTGTATGTGGCTTTTTATTTCTACTTCGCTTGCGCTGACTCCGGTAATGCCTTCTGTGGCCCAAAATACTACCTTGTGCAACTTTTCTAAATCGAGGACCTCTGTGTGTCCTTCTCGTTTTGTAACTTTAATTGATGTCATTGATTTCTCTTAATAATTATCTAATTGTAACTCTTCACGGTACTGCTTTGTTAATGCTAATGTTTTATCTATCTGTTTGGTATTTACTACCGCTCCATCAATCATATTAAGTATATATTTTCCCTGGTTAACACAAGCTAAATTATACACATGATTATTTCTGGTGTCAGTATATTGCTGAAATACAATATCAAGATCCGTTCTATGCGTTGTTAATGTAACAGTATACACTATCCCAAGACATTTTGCAACATCACAATAGGTATTTTCCATAATTAATGTCCAGGGATCTGGCCATCTAGATGGATCGTCTGGATCCAGATAATACGGAGTAAAAGGAGCCCTTGCCCAATACTCTGCTGTTTGAGCTAGTGCTTGTTCTAATGGTATTAAATCTAACGTCGATCGAAATTCACGCCAGGACCTCAGTCGGTCCTCTGGCTTTTGTTGAAACATGTTGTACTTATATAAATTGTGTCTGGTTGTATTTTATAGTTACCGGAGTTGTGGTCGAGCAGATGACATTGCCATTGGCATGAGCAAAAAGGTTAGCAGTTAATGAACTACCATACGTAGTTGGTTCAACAAACTCATCATCAAACTTTACGTTACCCACGGTACCCATGCTATTGTATTTTAATTCGCCAATGCGATAAACAGTACTTGCTGAATTATTCATTTGATATTTAAATACGCCTGCACCAGCGGCAAATACGTTGCCAATCGATGCTACTGAGTTACTTGATATACTCACATTGGTTGTATCAAAATAACGTGCTCTAGTAACAATACCGGTTACAGCCGGGTCAATGTACATTGACTTAGTAGCGTATCCTGAGAAAGAACTGTTATTAAGTTTAATGTCTGACGTTGCACCAGTTAAACTTAGTCCATAATTTCCACCAATGAATTTTACATCGTTAAATGTAACATCTGTAGATTTATTAACTAGTACTGTTGGGGCTATTATGCTGGCTGTAGCAACTGACAAATCTCTAATAGAAATTCCAGACGGCAATGTTGCACCATTAGTACCCATGTTGGTACCAAGTTGGAATAAACTATCGCAAAAAGAAAATGCTGTGCCAGCGGTGGCTGAAATATATGTGTTGTTTTTACCATCGCCTGCTAATGTACAATTAGGTGGGATTAGTAAAGGACTTGAAATTTTGTAAGTGCCTGCGGGAATTTTAATAGTACGCTGAACATTGCGATATGTACCATTTAAACTGCTTACATAAATTTGTTGTATGGCACGGTTGAGTGCGGCTGTGTCGTCTGTTGTGCCGTTAGCTACTGTACCAAAGTCACGTACACTAACGCTGTCATCTAATACACTTCGTAAACTACGAGTAACAGGTGCTAGAATTGTTGCGCCAGTTTGACTGGTGTAACCGGCATCGGTTCCTGCAAATGTATAACTAGAAACAAATCCTAAGAAATCGCTATGTTCAGTTAGAATTTCTGTGTGCCCAATTGCTGGTGCACCTTCTGCTGTTGTGCCATTGCCAATGAATAATCTGCGTTGATCTAGGCTCCAGCCCATTTCTCCGCCGGTGAGCGTAGTGGCGGCAAGATCTTGCTGTAGGCCTCTACGAACTTGAATTTGACTGATTTGTACTATTGCCATTTACATTAATCCTGAAATATAATGTATTTATGAAGTTTGATAGTACTGTTCTACTCGTTTATTCCATTGGGTGCAATAGTGCTCAAACTCGTGTCCTTCAAGAATAAACTCTTGATAAACAGGGGTGTCAAAAACGCCAGGACTGAGCTCTTTTGGCTGTTGGCACATAAGAATTACACCTTTTTTGATGTCTGTTCCGTGCATACTATTGTGTGCCTGTGCATAGGCCGCCAACTGTATAAAATAGTCACCAATATACTCACGTTTTTTAAGTTTATTAGTTTGCTTGTAATCCATTATACATGCTTCGCTATCGTGTACGCCTACGCTATCTGTAGTGCCAGCATATAAACCACTATAGTAAACAGGAACTTCAACTCCCCATACTTCGTTTACTTTCTGGAATCCTTCTAGAATTACTTGGGCGGCCATAAACCAACTTGGCTGTGCAAAGGGATTACCTGGGAGTTCTTTCATTTCGCCGGTTAGAACATAGTGCTCTAGATAGCTGTGCATACGTGTTCCGCGGTTAGCGGCTTCCGTAGTAATCTGTTGGGCTCGCACTTCGCCAACATTCTTGCGCCATTGTGCTAATGCATCTCGAGATTCTTTACTTTTAGTTTTATCTAGGATTGTTGTAACACTAGGAACTTTGCTACCATCTGGAAGACAATAGTGTCTCTTCCCATCAATCGTTTCTCTATTAATGGGTTCATAATTGTATTTTTGTATAAGCATTATATTCTAAATGATTCGCCACATCCACAACGATCACGTTCGTTGGGGTTACTAAATTCAAAGCCTTCGTTTAGGCCTTGTCTTACATAATCAACTTCCATACCATCTAGATATAAATTATCTTTAACATCTACTAGTATAACAAAGTCTTGTTGGGCATAGTTAATAGTACCAGGATCACCGGTGTATTCGTCAACATACTCTAACACATACGCCATGCCACTACATCCTGTGGTGCGAACGCCCAGCCTTATACCAACACCTTTGCCACGACGGGCCAAGTTGTCAATAATTTTTTTAGACGCTGTGTTTGTTACGGTAATCATTTACAGCCGCTTTAATTGCATCTTCGGCCAAGATGCTACAATGGATCTTAACTGGCGGAAGGGCGAGTTCTTCTGCAATTTCCGAATTTTTAATAGAGGCTGCGGCGTCAAGTGTTTTGCCTTTGACCCATTCTGTAACCAAAGAGCTCGATGCAATCGCCGAGCCGCAACCATACGTTTTAAATTTAGCATCTGTGATGATCCCATCTTCAACCTTTATTTGTAGTTTCATTACATCACCACACGCAGGAGCACCAACCATGCCGGTGCCCACATTATCGTCTTCTTTAGAAAACGATCCCACGTTGCGTGGATTTTCATAATGATCAATTACTTTATCTGAATAAGCCATAACTATGTTCCTTACGCTATTATAGCGTATTAATCACAGTATGTCAATGGGAGTTTTTGGATTAAGCACCGGCGGCACGTTTGGCCATTTGGCTAACGACTTTACCGGAATCTTTTGGACTGCCACCAGCACCTGCGCCGCCACCATCTACGGTAGACTGTACTTGTGTCTCTGGTGTTACAAAGTAGACATAATTTACACCAGTTTTTTCGTCTGGTTCAATTTTTTCTACTACATCTTTAAATTGTCCAGATTTGATTGCGTCATTTAAATCTGTCCAACGGAAAGAGTTGTCGCCACGTTGTGCGTTGACCATGGCAACTACCTTGGCGGCTTCTTCTCTTGGTATTGCGTGTGTAAATGCCAACTGACTTTGCGTGGTTGCAAGAGCATTCATAATGTCATTGTAACCGTGGGCGTCAGCTTTATCGTTATGATTGGGTTCAGCACCCGGGTCGGGTCCTTGTGTAGGAGGTTGACCTAAATCTTCACGAATGATTTCAGTAATACGCATATTAACGACGTTCGCGTCCTAGTTCTTCTTCACCGCCAACTGCGGCATCGGTAGCATCAAATCCATCAGTTTCTGGAGGAGCACCTAAGTCACTATCCATATCGCTTTCAGGAGCACCACCCATTGCATCAGGAGCACCACCCAAGTTCATATCTGTAGCTGGTGGCTGTTCACCACTTAGTACTCGAACTGATGTGTCGCTTGTTTCACGTGCTTGACTCAATGCTGTGTATAGTTCTGCTAGTGTTGGACTAATAGCACCTTTAAATGCTTCTGCCTGTTCGCTACCAATTTGGTCACGAATAGTATCAATTAGTGCAGGAACTTGTTCGTTCTGTACTTTGCTGATTTTTTCTAGCATGTCTTGAATACTGTCAACAATGTCTTTAGCGGCTAGAACAGCTTCGCTACGACCCATTTCAGATTCAAACAAACCTTGTTCAGAGCCCATCCATTTGTCTAGGCCTTCTTTAACAAGCATAAGTTCCATATACTTGCCATTCTTTTCAGCGGTGTGTGCGCCAAAGGATTTTTTAATTTGTGTGATGTTCTCACCAAGAGCTTTACTCAAGCGTTGCGCTTTAGCGTAAGTTAAGTTATCATAGTCAATGGTAAAACCAAAGCGGCTTTCCATAACTTTGTTAATCTTTTGTGGTGTTACTTCGGTTCGCATTTCAGAAAGTCTCATGATGTATTATTCCCATATCTTGTAGTATTTAGCAGTTCTTTGTAATTTTGATATTTTATCCCGGGCAAGATTTAGCCTAGATTCAGCTATCTCCAACCTAGGCATCCTAGTATCAACTGTTACATAGTCCTGGCGCTGTCTTGCTTTTTCTACAGTATTACGCAATGACAACATGTCTGTATAACACTTATTTATTTCCTTATCGCACGTAAGGATTTCGTCTGCGTTAAACAATCTATTCTTGATAGTGTAAATTGTGTATAGTATAGCACTAATTTTGGTATCAAATCGATGTACAAAATCACCAGTGGGATTTGTTACATCACAAGTTTTATTTGGATAAACTTTTAAACTATAAAGCCCAATACGATACCCATTTTTTACAGGTATACATAACGGGCTTGTACGTTCTTGCTGAATCTTACCTAACTCACGATTAGTCCACTGTTTAATGTAGTCCGTTGCGGCGTTAGATATTGCTCTTACTTCTTTGGGTTCCAGATTATTGGATTTTTTTCGTGTATGTGATTTGGCCATTTTCATTACGGCGCAACAGGATGTCCTGCTGTGTTAATTGATTTGCAATTACTTGCTCTCGTTCATCGAGTTTGTTCTTTACTATACTTGGCTCATGTTGAAAGCGGCCAAGTAGATCGGCTTGTTCGTTTGTTATAGCAACTTGTATTTTGCTTAATAATTCTACTATTTTCATCTGTTTGCTAAATGTACCACTATACCTAGAACTGCCGTTAGTAGTGCCACAAATATTGATGTGCCAATGGTAATAATAGTTTTGTTACTTTCTCCGCCATTTTTAGTTAGGCTATCTTTGATGTCAACAATGTGACCTTCTAGTTTATCCATACGATTGTCTAGGTTGTTTAATTTTGTTTCCAAGTTAGAGTATCTTTCCGCGCAAAGTTCTACGTGAGCTTCAAGACTCTTCTTTTCTATATCTGTTGTAGTGGACATTTATCCAGTCGCTTTCATATTAGCGATGCATTATTTTTTGAGCCTGTGTGTGCCTTGATATGAGCCTTAATAATTGCCTTGTAGCATCTATGTTACTATTTAGCTTGGCTTAATCTCTTTGAAATAAACGTTTTTAATGGAACCATATGGATAAAATATGGGTAGCATAAATCGAGCGGTTTCAGTTAATCCAGTTATAACAGGTACTTGTTCAAAATCTTGCAGTAGTCCGCTCAGTGGTCGGTCGGTATCATACACACCAGCACTTTCCACAGTCCAGGTCCACGTCCAGACTCGTTGTATGCCTGAATAAAAATCACCAAATTCCAATTGGTCGAGTCCCACATCAATTTGTGAAGGTGGTTGTATGTTCTGTGGCTGTGTTCTTAGTCCCATGCATTGTATAACTGTTTCCCAATTACGTTGTTGGTTACGATCAACAGCGTCGGCATCCTGTCCACGTATTACACCTGTGGCGGTAATGTCTATTAGACTGAACCCTTGGTATAGATGTATATTAGTGCTGGACATGATATACGTATTTAGTGGCCAACAAAAAAGGCAACATAAAGTTGCCTTTTTGTTAGTTTTAAAAACTATTAAGCTAGTTTGAAACCGCCTGTGCTAACACATGCAACGCCTGGACCGCTATAAATGTTTGCTGCCAAGCCAATGTTACCAACGGCTCCGCCATTTAAAGTTTGTAGACGAGTTTGGATCTGTGCTGTAGTTGCGCCAGTAGCTTCAACTAAAACGCTGACCTGTGTAGTATCAACTTGATACATAACGATTGTAGAATCGATAGCGATTGAACGTAGAATTGCTTCTACTGGACCGCCTGTACCGCTCTCAGTGGCTGAGAAAGTACCGAAACCAGTAATCTTTAGTGCTGTTGGGTTCTTTGTTAAACCTGTAGCGATAATAGTAGCTAATGTACCATCATATTTTGCATCAACGTTGTTGATACCTGTTGCATCACCTGCGTAACGTGTTTGGATTGCCATTTTTAAATCTCCTTAATATATGTGCATCTCTGCATACAGTTATTTATACAAACTGGAGGAAAATGGTGTGTTATTACTCTTTAGCGAACAAAGCCGCGCTAAATGTTCCGCGGTTTACTAGTTTTACTAGGCCAGTTGGGGTATTGAATACAAATCCTTCACCAGCAGGTTTGCCGTTAACTGATTGCTCAATTCCTTGCACTTGTTTTTCTAGCTGATCTGCTAGGTTAACTTTGAGAGCATACAAACTGTTCCATATAGTAAATAGAGCATTCAACCCCTTTTGTTCACGTACCAAATATCCGTCTTGTCCTTCTGTACCAACCAAGAAGTTGAACTGTTTGGCACTAACGTTCTTTTGCAACCACGGGCCTAGTTCTTCTGCGGTTTGTCCTGTGATTTTTTTGTTACAATACTTTTGCATTGCTTGACGAACAACACCAGGAAGTTCTGTCAAGAAACTTTCAGCTGTTTGTCCGTACTGTGAGACTGCTCGGCTTGCGGCTTTGGTCAACTGTACAGGATCATTTAACTTAAATGCAACTCCTGCACTTGGGGTCAGTATAACTACAGCGCCGTCGGTGTTGAGTCCTTTGCCGTTCCATTGTTGTGGTGAGGCGCCATCATCGGCAAAGAATTGGTGTACTACCACACCACCTACACTTTTACCAATTTTTTGACCTAGCGGAGTATTAGCTGGTATGCGATACTCTACCACGTTCGGCTTAAACGCATACATACCATTTTGTTCCGGTAGTTGTTCCCACCACAGCAAGTCGCCCCAAAAGAAACCAGTACTGCTACCTACTGCGGCTTCAAGTCCCTTCCAAATATTTGCCAATTTAGAATATAAATCGGGACGTAGTTTACCTGACGCTTTTTTACTATCGTACTCTTGCCAATTGGCCGGGCTATCGGCAAAAAACTTAGCGTCAAACATATATTTGTCTTGTACAGTAAAACGACCATCTCTAACACGACCAAATATCAATGCAGGGAAGCCATCCCATTTAATAGTTACACTACCAGGATTCTTAATAACGTATTGTAAACTTTGTAGAGCTTGTGTTGCGGCCTGTGCACCATCAAATATGCTGTCCTCTGGATGAGGTTGGGCACCTGCTCGTGCTTCTACAAGAATGTTATTGATAAAATCTAATCTCACAGATTGTGTCCTAGTTTACGGAACCAAGCGGCTGTGCCTGGTGCAATGTCTTCGGGTAATGTTAACAAACCTTTTTGTTGGTCTTGACGTGCTTGTGCTAGTTTAGCTTCTTTGTCCGGATCGTTGGCCAATGCGGCCATTACTGTAGCAACAGAATTTAAGTCGGCGGCATGTGCGCCTGGGTTTAACAACAGTTTTGCGGCATCTTCACGATTGTCAGCAACTACTGTATTATCATCTCGACGTATAACAGTACCGCCAAATGCATCTACCTTAACACCCAATGCTTTGCCAATGCTGTTTAATAACATAAACAAATGGGCGCCTTTAAACTTAGGATCATCGTACATACCACGTGGGCCATGTTGATGCCAATCAGCAACTCCCCTGGCATTAGGAATAATCATTACGTCAACTTGAGCGTACAATGTTTTTCCGTCTGCGCCTTTGTAAGGAACATCAACGTGAACGTTACGACCCATTACTTTAACTGCATAACCTTTTGCTTGGAAATATTGTGCTAGTGCCTGTTTAGCTTGCTTTTCATCAGCCACACCAAAGTTCTTCACAGTAGCGACTTGATCTAAAAATAAATCAATATCTCCGGATTGAACTTTGTATCCAGCAGAGCCAATGTCTGCTATAATTTTCTTTTGTAATCCGCTTGGTAGTTCTCTGCGAATCGTGTCTATTACTGCGGCAACATTTTCTTTTGCTACATCACTGGTGTTGTCAAATACGTTTCCGCCTTCATACAGATACATTATAGGCCTGCTTCTTTAAGATTTTGATTAAAATTAGTTAATGCGTTGTACTGTTCACTGCCAGGCATAAAGATTCCCTTGCCATCAGACCAGTAATCTTTGTCAGCAGGTTTAGTCCATGCTTGACCATTTTTATCAGTTATTGTTACACTACCATCTGGTTTTCTAGAAATTCTAGCTTTAGCGGTTGGGGGTGGTGTGGTAGGAGCAGGGTCTGATTCGGGCTCCACATCAGACCCCACATCAGGCTCGGTTGATGTTTGTTGCTGTGCAGGTGATGATGCCGCTGGTTGTGGTGGAGGAGGCGTATTAGCACCTCCTGTATTTTTGTAACCTATTAGGCTATCAAACTCGGCTTGTAAATCTGTGCCAACGGGCTTATTGCTACCAAAAACTACCCAACGCCCATCATCTCCGGTAACATAAATTTTACCTTGAAATTGAACACCTTCTCTTCCGCTTTTTAGTTTTACTAGTTTTGGTACATTTTTACCTGTTACTTCTTCTGGCTCGGGTGCTGTTTGTTCTGGGGGTGTAGTACTAGCAGGGGTAGCCGTTGGCTGTGCATTTGCGGCCGCTTGTGCTCGATTGGTTTTATATCTTCCTACGCCTGGGACCAATCCATTCTCGCCAGTCCAGGTGTCATTACGATCCATGCCAAATGCACTTTTAGCTAAATTATTGCCAACCTTGCCCCAGCCTTTAGCCCAATTACCTATACCTTCTTGGATTACTTCATTAATTTTCATTGCTTCATTCTCCTAACACCACGCTTGAATTTCTCTGGCTCTTGGGTGCGGATTGAATTGATCAAGCGGCGTTCCAGCTCTCCTGCGGCGTCGGCATCATAGTTTTCACGAATATAGTTGATTAGATTAATTGCACCCTGTATAACATGGGTGGCACGGCTCTCCACAAGATTCTCACGATCTTTGTGTACTAGCAACGTGTCTAATTCGTCTAAAATGCTACGGGCCTTCTTTTGCAAAGTATGCTCCAGTTTATGTTATATTTATGGAAGTGTTATTCAGATTTGGCTTTTAGAGCTGATAGCATTTGCTTGAGTTTTGTGCTTTCTACGCTACTGCCCGGAGTAGCTTGTGGCGCTTCTAAATCAAATCCTTCTTTTGCCTGCGGTCTTGCCCAGGGTTTAGACTCTGTAACAGTACTGTTAGTTTTAATTTGATTCAAGATACTAGTAGCAGGTTTACCGTAGCCACCTGTATTACTATCCTGTCCGTCTTCGCCCGGATCAGTAATACGCATAGTTTCAATGTTGTATTCTAGATCAATCTTCATACCAACACCTGTACTACTACGTGACTTCATACATTGTATTTGATAACGCCCACGTTCTTTCATTGCCCGGCTTGTAAAGATACCAAACACGTTATCTGCTGTATTAATTTTACTAATACCACCAGCAATGTGACTGTGATCAAATTCAATTTCTTCAACAGCACTACGATTTAACTGACTTGCTGTTACCAACAATACATTAAGTTCTTTAGCCAAGTTACGCAATTCTTCTGCTACGTATTTGTCTTTGATAAACTGATCATTGGGATTAACTTTAACTGACACTGGCATTAACAAGTCTAAGTAGTCAACCATAACAAAGTCAATCTTAATACCTGTTTGTATTTGTACTTCTTTCAAGTATGCACGAATATCATTGATGTTACTTTGTGCCGGAAATCCCTTAACACGATATTGCCCGGCTTTTTTAGATACCATCTTAACTTTAAGTTCAGTGGTATCAATGTCCTTGCGGATTTCTTTTGTACCCATACCTGTTAGCATAGCATCTGTACGCAAACTACATAGTTCTTCACTTAGTTCTAGTGTTATATATGCGCCACTGAGTCCTGCTTGTAACCAACTCAATGCTTTGTTCATCATGACAAGCGATTTGCCCGATCCCGATCCACCGGCAAAAATATTAAGTTCACCACGGCTCATACCTCCGTACAAGATCTTATCCATAGTGGGCCAGCCTGTGCTTACTTGTCCACCAGAGTTAAAATATCGGTCAATACGTGCTCTTGGATCACCAAAGTAATCTGTACCCATGTCTTTGGTTAATGATATTTGTACTGCATCTTTGATTAGCTTTTCTACAGGATCGTAGTCGCCTTCTTCTAACAAGTCTGCGGCTTTAAGAATAGCACGTGATAGTTCTTCCTTACGGCTAAATCCTTCAAACTCATTCATAAACCATTCTTGATGCCCTTCAACAGCATCTGGGATTGGTTTAAGTTCTACGCCAGTTACTGCCTTAATTTGTTCGTATGTGGGTAGTGTTTTATGCGTCGCACTATGTTCTTGTATGAACTTTGCGGTATCACGCAAACTGCGATCAAAGTTTTCTGGGTTATAGATATTTTGAACACGGATGTAACTAGTAGCATCCTGCATCATCATTTCTAAAAATAGTTTTTGTATATCGGTGTTGTATTCTTTTGCCATAGTTAATTATATATTCTTTTTTTACGTAACTCAATTTTTAATTTGCTCGACTGTCTAGCTTCGATAATGCTCTTTAAAACAAATAACTTGCCAAATTCTTCTACTGCGCTTCCTACGTCTTTGTGCCGTTGTTGCCATTCAGGAAAACTTACACTCCAACCAAATTCGATAGCACGGTCTACTAACCGAGCACCTGCCCGGTCTGCATCAGGTACAACAATAACTTCACGTGCTAAACTGTCAATAATGTCTGCTTGCATTTCACTACACTCATTGCCACAAATAGCAACACCATCAATGGCCATGGCATCAAATGGCCCTTCTACTACAACAACAAACTTGGCATCTTTTAACTGTCGGTCAACGTTGAACACATAGTTAGGTTCGTGGCTGTTGTAATACTTGGGCTTGATGGTATCATATATACCACGTGCTGTGTATCCTATTGTTTGGTTCCGCCAAGTAAACGGAACAATTACTCGTTTATGTAAATTGTATTGTGTTTCCGGAGTCCAATAAAACTCATACTTACTTAAATCAAGTTTGCGACTGGCTGTGTATAGCACAGCGTTATGAAAATCGTCAGGCACGTCACGATCATCATTTAATGCATAGAAATTGCTTAGTGCGTGAAATGTTTGTGCTTCTTCGGGCAATGGTCTTGCCTTGAAGTTTATGGGCTCTGCTTCTTCTACTTCGACCAGGGTTTCTGGTGATACTAGTTCACGTATGCGAATGGCATCTATAACTAGTCGTTTGACTGTATTTTCGTCTGCACCTAACCAACTTAGTAACTTACGGAATTTATAATATAGTGGACGACCTGGAACATAACTGGCTTTGAAGTTGCAGTTAAAACAATGATAAGAAACACCACCATCTGCGTTCATTACTAATCCACCACGACCACGTGTGTCCGCTGATTCACCGTTGTGTTGACAACAGGGTGCGTTAAAACTAATCCAGCCAGAAGCGGAATTAGTTTTACGTTTGTGCGGTAATATTTGAGTTACGGCGTCGCGAATAGAGTTCAACATTCTGTAAATTATACAGGATGTTTTTGGTTAAGTCAACAGATTAGGCTACGTAAGTTCCGTTGGCAGTAAATTGGTGCATCCAGTATGTATAACCGTTTTGTGTGTAGGACCAAGTGTTGCCGCCGGTACCTAGTTGTGTTAGACTACAGTAGGTGATGTATACTACACCGGATGCGCCGTTGCCACCAATTTGATTATTTGAAGCAGATACTTGCCCGCCCCCGCCCCCACCATTACCAGTATTTGGTGTGGCGTTAACTCCGTTACCAGAATATGCTCTACTTACACTTGCACCTGTGCCGTACGTTGCTGTAACATTGCCTATACTCAAAGACACATTAACGCCACCGCCGCCACCCGCGTCCATTGTTCTATTACCAGATCCGCCTGCTGTACCTTGTGTTGTGTATGAAGAACTAACAAAATAATTATTTGCTGATCCACCAGTTGTAACTGTGTCACCTGTGCCGTTAGGTGATGTTCCAGCTCCACCGCCGCCGCCGGCAGAGCCAGCACCACCATTTTGTCCAGCACCTCCGCCATACCCGCCAGAATATGCTATAATATTTGCTAATGTTGTAGGTTCCGAAATGTAAGTTACATTACCACTAGTGGCATTGCCATTATTTGTGCCCCATACTCCGCCAGTACCGCCTGTGCCAACTACAACATTATAAGTTAAGCCAGATGTAAATTGTGTAGTTCCAGTTAATACTCCACCTGCTCCACCTGAACCGCCGGGTGCTGAACCATAAAATGCACCAGTATAATATCCACTACCGCCACCACCACCACCGCTTGCTAAAAGATATTGAACGGTGTAAGTAGATTTGATTGAGCGATTGCTTACAGTTAAGTTTCCAGTTGTAATGTTACCAGTATAAGTTGGCAAGTAACTGGCCACATTGGCGTTGCTGTATTGCCCGCCCTGTGGGTTAGAAGTTAAATATGCCGCAACATTGGCATTGCCAAAGTTACTGGTACCAAATGTGGCATTGGCATAAGTCTGAAACGCTTGTAAATTGCCAATGGCCAAACTTTGTACAGCGGCATTGGCCAACAACGTATTAATGTTGGCAACAAAAATAGCATCAATTCCGGTGATGGTGCTGATACTGTTGCCAATTGTGCTGACTGCTGATGCCAGGTTGGCATTGATCGAATTGACTTGTGCCTGTGTGGCTAAGATATTAACACCGCCAGCTACAATATTATTATGTACTCGTACTGTGCCTAGATCTGTATCGTAAGTTAGTTCACCCAATGGGCCTGTGTAACCTCGACTTTGTGCTGTATTACCACGTTTTAATAGTACGTGGCCCACGTTGGCGTATGTTGTCATTAAATTACTCCACCATCAAATATAACTTCACTGGTATCGCTGGCAGAGTCTGCATAATAAGCTGGCAACACTTCTAAATCCAGTGGAACACCATAATTGTCGTCGATATAAACCGGTTGTTCTGTGTTGTCGCTTGATTTGATTGTTTTAAATGTCAGTTTGTAAAAACGATTTTCCAAGGTGTTAATAGTACCTTTATCCAGAGTAAACGTGCCTTGCCCAACAGCAATATTGGCAAAAGTAACAGCATAAGTTTCGATGGTTGTTTTGTTAGTGGGATCTTGTATGCTGGCCTGCACAGTATATCCTGTCAGGTTAACATTCTTTTGATCTTGATTCTTAACCAAGACTTGGATGGGATTGTCTATACCTTGATAGACTTTGATAGGGCGTGAGTACACTTGGCGATTCCTTGTTGTAAATATCGTAGGATCAAAAACCTGAACCTCGGCTGTATTTGGGTATAAATATGTTTTGACAGTAATCATTAATTGGTTCGTCTTTAATAACTATTTATCGGACAACGTGGAAGATCACTACAAGCAACTACTCGCCCAATACCCTTACCTTTCACATATAACATATGGCGGTAATGATTATATAGGCATCATACAGAACTTTGACGAAATTATAACTACACTTTATGATTTTGGCACATTAAAAAATGCAGAAATCAAGAAGGTGTTCCTGAGTCTTGGCGAAACATGGTGGTGGGAAAGTAACAGATTGATGCCCATTAACGTGTTTCTAAAGCAGGATTGGGCTATCTTTAAGACCTGTCTACGTACAATGAACAGCAAGGACGTAGAAATCAAGATGGGACCTTATGTTAGCCTTAAAGAGATGGCCAGCAAAAGATCAAAGCGCAAAAGTATTACGCTTGTCCGCAAAGTTGTCTAAACGTAATATCGCTATTACTCAATAAGTTCATATTTACAACAACTAGATGTGCATAGGCCAGGCTATGCGACTTTTTAAAGAAGTATCCATCATCTGTGGGCTTAGTCCACACATCAGCGGCAACATCCTTCCAAGATTTACCAATCAAATGTCTTTTTGCTGGACGTATTATGGCCAGTAACATGGACATTCGTGGTATAGTGTTCACAGCTTCGGGCATTTTAATCAAGGTGTCATAGTGGTTACCGATGTGTATTAGTTTACTGCAAAACTCTGGGTCATACAGTCGTTCCCACTCGGGTTCTTGTGCTATCAACTCCTGTAGATGCTGTTCACTCTTTACCTGATTGTATAAACTAACATTTAGCATGTCCAACTTCATGTAGCCACGAGCTTCTGCGGCTTCATAATCTAAGCTGGCACGCCCTGTAAATGGGTCCGTCGGAATGTCTGTTACATATACACCAGTATTATGATTAACCCAATTGCCATCACGATTGATACTAGCAGGAGTATGTTTAAGCAAGTCTAGTGCTCGTGTACGATCACCAAAATCAATATCAATGTCTGACCGAAATTTCATAGGTCTGCCTTGTTCAAGATATCCTTGACCCATTCTGTATCAGCAAGATAATCTGTAAATTTACGTTGCCAGTGGTCGGGATCGATCCAGGGCATTACCATTGCTACTTGCTCTTCTGATAAGTTACCAAGAAAGTCAACACCCGAAGCACAGTTGTAAACAATCCAAGGACTAATACGGCCGGTAACAATATGATGTACCACACGGTTGCTGTTACCATAACGAAAATAATCGCTAAAACCGTTTTTAAGGTCAGGATGGTCATCTGCATACGTTTGCATTTCCTTTAATGCTCTTTCAAGAGCGTCTTGTACTGCCTCTCGACGTAGATAGTCATGCATCCACTCTTCGTATAATTTGTCACTACACCAGTTATCTATTTTTTTATTATTGCGTAATAGCCAATCAAGAAAATTAGCAAAGTTAATACAGCGTATCGATTGACAGTATCTTCCATGTTTGACGAAAGCATTATAATAAGGACTGCTAACAAAATCTGCATATGACTTTAGCCTGGCGCTACCCTGTGTTACTTCGTAAAATCGCAAATAGGCTTTGAGTCCTAATTGCACACCCACTTCTTTTTCTTGTTGCCACCGACGTTTGGGCTCGCAAAGATGCACCGCCAAGGTTGATTCCTTGACAAATGCCTTTTCGCAATAGCGACACTTATACGGTTCGGTTGTCATTGATAAACTTTACAAGATACTGAACTAACATTATAACATCTTCTCCGTAATGATGTCTAGCATTAAGGGGCAAATTCCGATCCTGCTCCATGCATACAGATCCATTTTGTTCTAAATACTCATTGCCAATAAAGGTAAATGGTACAAACCCCGGTCCTAACTTGACATTTTGGTGATGTCTATCACAGGTGTTAAAAATACAAAACTCAATGGATCGTTCTCTAAGGTACGAGGCCAATAACTTTAGGTCAAGATACAGTTGTTCCATATAGTGTTGATTGATATCAAACCGGTAACGTGATTTTACATAATCGTCTACCATTTTATGTTCCGTTGAACTATCAAAGTCTTCCGCAGATGCAAACTGCGCCTGCATACCTTGACTATTGTAACTGACCCAGGGGTTGGCATGCTGTGGTTTTAACGGACTTTCTTGACGATCGTAGAAAGTCAATCCTAGTACAACAAGGTCTACAGGATTGCGTTCTATATATTCTACTGTGGTTCTTATAATGCGGCGATTACTACTGCCAGGCCGGGCTAGGTTTACAGTCCGGGCACCTAGCAATTGATCAAAGTGTCTAGTGTAAAAATAGCTATCCATGAAACTACAGCCATTTACCAGTACGTTCATAACTCTTTCTTGATATCCTTATCTGCCCACCCCATATCTCGAGCATACGCTTTGAGTTCGTCTTTGCTGTTTAGCTCAGACATCAGTTTAAGATCATCGTCTTTAAAATGCGGGTGTAGTTCACGCAAAAACTTAACATTTTTATTGTCTGTTGTTTTCTTTGGAAGACCTAGCCACGGATGATAGTGTGTGCCCATACCGGGACTTACTGTTGTGGCCATTAACCAATGCAGTTTTTCATGTTCCTTGGGACTGATGTCAAAGAAGTTCTTGTTTAACTTTTCGTTAACACTCATTACATAGTATGCTTGCAGGTCTCCACTACCTTGTACTGTGGCACCCCAACGAATCATCATAAACCCACTGAAGGCCTTGCGTTCTTCATCAGTTAAGTTGTCATAGAAATCTCGATCCTTGCGATCAAAGGCCGCCATTTCTTTTTTAATATCAAGTGCTGGTGCTTTTTTTGCTTTTGCTACTGTCATACTGGGTGCCAATCTGGTGGAAGTGTTTTAGAATCTTTGCTTAACTCGTATAATATTTTAACACGGTCCATGGCTTCTTGTAAAGCAGGCACACGCTCGGCTGTGTTAAATATGTCCATCCATTCGTTGCGTTCTCTTTCACGCAATATCTCTGCTTCTAATGCTGGATCAATGCTGTGTAATACTCTTTCAACTTGTCCGCTTTTACGTTTATATACTGTGCGTCCACCATCTGGGCTTTCGTACACAACATATTCGTTTATTTGATTAGCTTTGTATGGGCCTGTGTACATTTACCATACCTTACCGTAATTTATGACCTCGCTCTGGCGGCTGATGTCTTTGATAAAATATGCACACATGGGTTTTTCACCTTCTGTTAACGGGATGGCCAACAGTTGACCAGGTTTAAGTTTTGGAAAATACCATTTAACGTCTTGATATATATCTATAATTTCCACTGGATAGAACTCGGGTCTAAAACTAGTTAGTGGATTAAAACAAAATACATTAAAGCCACGATCATTGATGCTTGTTAGTGGGACAACTTCTAGATCGCCAAAGTCAGGTTCGCCTATTAACAGTTGCCAATCTACTGGCATGCGTACAGTATACGGTCCAATACGTAACACCAATGCTGGACTATTAAATGACTCTAAAAATATTAATGGAATATAAAAATAATCAGGTTCTTTGGGATCACTGTTATCTAATACACAGAAACGTACCTCGTCTATCTCATCTGGGATTTGATCCATTGGGTATGCTGTGTTATCTAGTGTTAAAATTCTCATTTATTATTCTTTATTAATAGTTCCGCTTCCGGCGTCACGATATACCTTCCGGTATTTCGATCTGTAAATTCTTCTATCACGCTTTTGTGTAACGGAAGCTCGTCTACTGCAACTGGCTCTTGCACTATACATTCTGTATTATAGTTGAAAGTACTAGCAAAGTAAACCTTTGGTTTACCATTTTGTTGAGCCGCTGTATTAACAAGTTTATGATGTACGTGGCCGTAGTCGCCGTCCTGGTAGTGCGTCAATATCAAATCAAATTGGCCAGAAATACTGGCAAGTTCTCTAATAGCATTATCTCCGTTGAATCCCAATTCACCATTCTTTACGTATTGCCAATCGTCAGTGTAACCCAAGAATGTTGTTGGTACATTGCGCTTTGACCAATAGGCTCTCATCTCTTTTGCTCTAGGCTCCCAGTCTATGTATGTCATATAGACTATGTGCCAGCTGAACTCTGGGTGAGCTTCTATAAAGGGCCAGGCAAAAATAACACAATCGTCGGGGTGGGCCACAAGTGCAACTGCTCTCAAAATGCAAATCTCCAATCTCGGATGGTAGGATCATACCACATGGTGATATCTGTGTTGGGTTTACGGGTGCGGGTCAATATCATCTTGCTAGGATTACCCCACCAGGTGTCTGTTACATTCATAACAACGTTGCCTGCAATGGCACGCCAGAATATAACTACACACATACCTGACAGATGTGTAACTGAACTGGGAATAGTCAGACGTATGTTATTGACGTCCACGGGGCTGTTTAAATCGACGGTTATAGGCTCGGTCTTGTACAATTCTGTTAGTTTAAGATCCTTGAACCTAGGTAGCATTGTGAAGAACTTCTCTATATGATTGGCGCGATATAGTGTAGTGTCTAGTGGATGTTGTTTTTGGAATGCTTCGTTGATTTTATTTTCAAATACTGCATCAATGGCAATATCGGGTTGAAACTCAAATGCATTAGACTCTACTTCTACAATGGGAAAGATTGGATGGTCAGCAAATGCTGTAGCCCATATTTCAAACTTGCCCGGAATAAACATTCCGCCAAACTGGCGAGCATGTTCAGCAATAGGTATAATATGTTCGTTAAAGATTGGTGTACCTATTGTTTCACTGACATAAATGTCTGCGGGTATTTGTGTATTATAAAAATTATCATTGACAACTTCAATGATATTATCTAATCCAACTGTACGAATCATTTCCTTGGCATATTTGGCACGTCCGGGATCCATTTCAATTGCATATACTTTTTCTGCACCAGCTTTTGCGGCCAGTACACTTAAGAATCCGGTACCTGTACCTATGTCTACCACTGTCTTGCCGCGGACGTTTTCTTCAATGGCCTGCTTATAAAACACATTGCGACCAGTGTCGTTTATCATTGGCATGAATATACCATTGTTCTTGAACCAATTGAATTCGTCTATGTTTTGTGTTACTGTATTGTCGGTCATAGTTTCCAGGTATTTTTAATCAAATCATAATAGGTATCAGCTAGATACTCTTGACTGGCAGGACTACCGTGATATCCTGGGTCTTGTTTGCCTTCAAACGGCCACTTGTTTGTTGCATAGGCTGGTGTGTCTTCATACTTTAAAGTCAAGTATTTGTCATCAACTACATTGGGTATAGCATCTCGTATGGTAACGCTATCCCAAAGGTTGTTTGCAACAACTAAAAACGGTATTCCTGAATAAAACAACTGCATAATACCATCTCGCACAATCCATTCATCTTGTTGACGCTTCCAATTACTATCATACATATGGTTAATGTAATGTTTAACTGCCGCTTGTGTATCTCGGTCAATCCGGCCACTACGATATGGATGATCGTAATTCTCTGCTAGACTAAAGATAGTTTCGCATATCATACGATATGGATTTGTGCCATAGTTTACATTATCAATGCCCACAGATCGATCATATCCGTTGAGCATTTCTCGTTGTAGGTGTTGTTGTAAGCTAGGGTTCCATCCACGTTCTGTGTTTTGCGACCAATCATAAGGTGCCGCACCAGCAGGTATTTCCATCCTGTCCCAAAACGTAGGTGCCACGATTGCAAAGGCAGGACGTTGTCGTAACACTTCATCTATTTGCACACGAATACCACCATTACTGCATCCTTGACGTGCTAGTATCTCCACGTCCCATCCTAATCGTTTAGCAAGGACTTCACCGTAGGATGTGCCGGGTAAGGGTTGGCTGGGGGCAGAGTAACTACAACCACATACTATTAATTTTGCCATTCTGCTTTTTCTATTGTAAAGGGATAGTTTGCTTCTTTATAGAACTGCTTGCGCTTGGTCAAATGTCGCTTGGCAAACTTACAGGTACTAGTTATGTCCCAGATTTGAACGAAGTCCTTGTCCTCCGCTTTGCGAATACCACGCCCGATGGATTGGATAACGCGGACAAAGGATTTTCCCGGTTCCACAAGCACAAGATTAAAAATGCGAGGAATATTAATCCCAACAGCGGCAACACCATAAGTAGCAACAATAATTTTCCCAGTACTAGTAGCAATTTCATCATATTCATCTTTCCTGTCTTTGGCTTTGGTACTACCACTAACAAATACAGCACGATCGCCTAATTGTTCTGTAAGTAACTTACCGGTGGCAATACGATCTACTAGGACTAGTGTATTGCCTGTGTCATTGACGCTGGTGACTAGGTCTGAAATATACTTTAAACGTTCCGGTGTTTCTGTTAGATACTTTAATTCTGTTTGATACTCTTTGTACTCTACGTGATCTATTAACTGTACTATATTTACGTGACAATTGGCCAAATGTCCAGCTTCTTGAAGTTCGCTAGCACTTAGTTTGCCAATGACATCACCTAAACTACAACGCAGGCTAACAAACTCGTAATCTTCTTTGGGAATAGTTCCTGTTAATCCCCAGCGAATAGGTACCCGAGCAAATACACCGGTAAGCAGAGTCTTTAACGCATCTGCTTTGGCCATGTGTACTTCATCAACCATGACCAATACAACATCTTCAATAAAGTCGCCAATAGTAACATCACCGATGCCGGCTTGTGTATTCTTTAACAGGATGTTTAGACTTTGCCATGTACAAATAGTATGAGTCTTGCCGAACTCTTTACGGTCACCAAAGTACACACCTACGTCTAGCCCCATGTTCTTGTAGTCATCTTCTGTTTGTGTTACTAAACTTTTGTTTGGGACAATAATAATACTGCGACCATACGACTCTACACTTTTACTCAAGGCCGCAGTCATAATAGTCTTGCCTGCGCCTGTAGCTACTTCTTGTATGCTTTGTGGATTTGCTAAAAAGTTATTTAGAATTTGTACCTGATAGTCTCGAAGCATAATAGGTTGACCTGCGGCTGGATGTCCTTTTGGCCAACTAATATCTGCAAAGCTATCTTCGGCTACTTGGTCAAATGCAAAGTTAGTGCTGTAAGTTCTTTGGTCATCAATCTCAATATCGTAATTATGGCTTTCCAAATAAGTAATAATATCTGGCAACAAATTGATGTATGTACTGCCGCCAAGTTGGAAGAAGGCTACTTTGCCGTCCCACCTGCCTAATCGCACACTTGGTTGATAACGAGCTCCCGGGATTTCATACTTGAATTTCTTTACCAGCGCCGTGCGGTCGGCAAGATCTAATCCTTCAATCTTGACATTCACTTCATCTTTGATTATTAGTCTAGCTTGCAAACTTCGGGTCCTTTAGAGTTCTTAGTATACACGTCTTTGGCAAAGTACACAATCTTTTCGGCTGTTTGAATCCATATCTGCCTGTCGCCACCATGTAACATACCTGCACTACTAACCAATAACGGAATACGACCGTTAAGCGGTGTACGTGGAATTTTATTTGTGTAAATTACTTTAATTGTTGGATCATCTGGTATGGTCTTTTGATTGCCTAATTTAAAAACTTGGTCAGGAAAGTGTTTTGTAAATTCATTCAACAACCTATCAGTCAAGTCAGCTTCATAAACGTATATAGGAAAACGATTAGTTTTCTCTGCGTAGTCAGCAAGGTCTTTAACCAGGCCATGACTTGTTTGCGGATCAACTTTGAGTTCACGGTTAGCACACAGGCTCCAAAAACGTGTCCCACATTGCTCTACAACTGTATCACGTATTGTACTGTTTACGGTGTACCCAAGAATTGGTGCATGATCAATAAGTTTGAGTAAATCATCAAACCCAACATTACTATTTACATATTCTATTAAACTGTCTGTGGCATTACTAATGGATAAAACACCATTGTTGTATGTCAGTTCAATTGCATAAGGAGTATTTTCTGCCGCCAGTAGTGTTTGCATTATTGCTTCTAGACCAGGATCTATTGTGAGATTGTTAACCTGAGCAAATGTATATACCCAGTTCACGTTCCATTCGGTCAAGGATAACTCTTGCACACGTCGTTCTCTGTTAAAGTGTATGTTACCTTTGCTCTCCTTGCTGGCAGTCCTTACTAGATCAATTAGCTTGGTATCGTAAGGAAACTTCAAATTGATAATATCACCTTCTACCCATACTCGACTTTCTCTGTCAATTGTTCGCAAAGGAATTCTATACTGTGGTGTCCTGACTGGCGTAATATCAACCAATAATTTAGTTAACTGTCTTTCGTATTTAATAATCAAGGACACAGCCAACGCGGCCTGTTTGTCTGTGAATCCTTTGCCTGCTATTATTTGCTCAGCCAAACTTGGTACAACTTTCATATCGTACCTGGCCAGACTAAGTGGACTTTCTCCCACAGTAAAGATACTGTAGTTACTTTTACCACTAGGTTCTCTGTAACCAGCAATAATTTCGATGTAGTCTTCTACGTATTGATGTGTGTATTGAGCCATATGTTATTGTAGCATACATTCAATGATATTGCAAATAAAAAAATCCCCGAGCAGTTAAACCCGGGGATCGAAAACCATAACTCAGGAGCTAAAGAGAGCTATGGTAGTATAGCCTTTCGGCTATAAAACTTATGCAGTTTTCATGCAAGTAACTTGAGCCATAGCCTTCCACTTGAGTGGGAAGCTCTTCTTCAAATCCGCGATCTTGATTGCCATACGCAGGCTCATTTCACGGAACTTGTTCTTGTTAGTTTCCAAGAACTCAATGAGTTCATCTTGCTCACATTGTTCAAAGTCATATTCGTCAAACAAACCACCGTCACTGGCAATCTGTTTAATACGCAGGACCTTGTCACGCATTGTGTCTAAAGTCAAATCCAAATAGTGACAACGGCTTTGTAGTGCATCCAAGTGATCACGCAACTTTTGCGATTTCATTTGATCAAACTTAAGGTTGGTAATAAAAATCACACTTCCTTTAAACTCAAAACTATCTGGAACGCCTTCACGACGCAACATATGGCTATCTGACAACCACGAAATCTTACGTTTCTTACCTGAGTCCAGGGCACCTTTAAGCAAGTTCAAACTTACGTCATCAAGCAAAATTGAGTCACAGTCATCAAACACTAGCATACTGTTGGCATCACTGTATTTGTACAGTTGGCAATACAAACCCAAGGCACTTGTTGAGCCTTTAATGACTTCTGCACGGAGACGCTTACCTGAGATTTGATCAAACAAACAAGCCTTCTCAACAATACGCTCAACACCAAATGATTTACCAACACCAGGAGGGCCACTTACAATCATGGCACGGATGTCGCCGTTTGTTGCGGCAGTAGTCATCTCATCCAAGATCTCAAAACGCTGACGAATACGTGCAATCACTTCTTCATCAGATTCTGCCGCAACTTCTAGTGCAACGGCTTCTTTAACAGGTGTATTACCTGCTTCAACGAATTCAGTTTCGCTTACAAAATCGTAATCGCTCATGCCTTCAACTTTGACACGGATGTCAACTGGCATGCCAGGAAACCGGCCACCATTCTTAACAGTAACATAGCCACCTTTAGCTGTGAACTTATATTGCTCAACTAGCTGAAACACTTGGCCGGAAACATCTGTAGTACGATAAGCACCAGATTTAATACGCACAAAAGATACAGTCATTTTAGCTCCTTCTTTATTAACACAATACAACTATTATACATTTAATGGATTTTAGGGTCAACATCTAGGTGTTGTTTTTACGCCACAGCTTCTTGTAATTTTAATTCGGTAGTACGATAAGTAATCTTACCCTCGTACTCCAACTGGCTTTGTTCAAAGTCAGTAAGGTAGTCATCTGACTCAACAGACCAACCAACAATGTACTCGCGATAACCTTCGTTATCGCAATCAATCTGACCGCGGAAAGCCTCAACCAACTCTGCAAGAGCTTCCGGGTTGCGTAAGTGTGAGCCCAACGCATATGAGTAATCATTACCACCCTTGAACTTCCAATACTGTGGGCAAGCACCAATACCGTCCCAATCGTGGGCACCGTAGTTTTCCTGAATTTGTGTGGTAATCATCAGCTTCATCTAAAACCCCTTTTAACTAAACAATACAACTATTATACATTTAATGGATTTATGGGTCAACCAAAGGCTTTTACCAGGCCCACCAAGCATACTAGTATGCCTACAGCATTGACCACCATTTGTGGCTTATTTGCAACACGGATACACCACAGTAAGTAACAAGTACTACCGCAGATTCCAGCTACAATATTCCATGGATAAATGTTCAGCGACATAAGTGTATACATCGCCATAAAACAGACTGTTCCAGTCCACTGTAAAATATCGTTGATTTCTAACTTCATGTATTGATTATACATTTAATGGATTTATGGGTCAACCTAGGAATTTACAGTAGCAAACGGGCTTAATTCTTCTCCATCAGCATAAAGTACTACTTTGTTAGTGACCACTAACTTAGCCCTGTATTCTAGTTCTTCTTGAAAATCCCGTTCCATGCCCTCAATCCACAGATTATATTCCTGCTCATACGGAAATGCAGTTTCGTATTCATCAATGATTATTTCTTTGAGTTTCATCACAATCCTTAAATTAATTGATAACACAAGTATAGCATTAAACGATTAATAGGTCAATAAAAAACCCGCCTAAGCGGGTTTATATGTAATTGGTAATTTTCTTACTCGGCTGGTGTCAATTCTGCCTTGATTTTGGCAATCATGTCGTCGGACATTTTGTCAATATCTTTGCCGTCTGCAAACTTGGTAATAATGTCTTTGCCATTTAAATTTTTAAGTTCAAATAGTACTGGAAATACTGTTAGGTTATATTGTTCAGCAACTGCTTTGGCATCTTCATTCAAGTCTACGTATGCGTGTTCAATTGGCAAGTCTTTGCTGTTTAACCACTCGTGTAGTTGATAAATTTGTTCTTCTTGTTCGTGTAAGGCGTATATGCGAATCATTTATAAATCTCCCTCTATACTGTTATTTATACGTTTTGGCCAAAGAAAACCCCAACGTGCCAGGATGATCAATCCGCAGAGGTCAGGGCCGTGTTACTTCTATTTATTGATCAATTACATCATATTTGGCATATTAGGCTGTGGATTTGCAGGATCTTTAGGTAGATCATAAATCGCACAATCTGTAGTCAATAACAATCCAGCAACTGAAGCCGCATTTACCAAAGCTGTTTTAGCAACCTTGGTTGGGTCAATAACCCCCTGGGCAAGCATGTCACCATATTGTTCAGTGGCCGCATTGTAACCATAATTACCTGTGCCAGTTGAAACTGCATTTAGTACTACATCAGCTGATTCACCTGCGTTGCTAACAATACAACGTAGCGGTTCTTCCATCGCACGTAAAACAATCTGAATACCTGCATCTTGATCTGAGTTGTCGCCTTTCAAGTCTTTAATTGCTTGTTTGGCACGAACCAAAGCAACACCTCCACCGGCCACAATACCGTCTTCAACAGCGGCTTTAGTAGCATGTAGGGCGTCGTCAATACGATCTTTCTTTTCTTTCATTTCAACTTCTGTTGCGGCACCAATACGTAGAACAGCAACACCGCCTGCTAATTTAGCAACACGTTCTTGTAGCTTTTCTTTGTCGTATTCGCTTTGTGCTTCTTCAATTTGAGCACGAATTGCTCGAACACGATTTTCAATAGCAACAGCATCGCCAGCACCATCGATGATGATGGTGTTTTCTTTGCTGACTTCTACACGTCCGGCCATACCCAAGTTCTCTAGTGTAACTTTTTCTAAGGTAAGTCCAAGTGCTTCGGCTACAACTGTACCACCAGTCAAGATGGCCAGGTCTTCTAGCATAGCACTACGACGATCGCCAAAGCCCGGTGCTTTGATAGCACAAGTTTTAACAATACCACGCATTGAATTTACTACCAGAGTAGCAAGTGCTTCGCCTTCAACATCTTCAGCAACAATAAGCAACGGCTTACCAGATTTGTTAACAGCTTCCAAGATAGGAATCATGTCACGAATGTTGCTAATCTTTTTGTCAAACAACAAGATAAACGGTTGGTCTAGTTCAACTGTTTGTTTTTCTTGATTGTTGATAAAGTATGGGCTTAGATAACCACGATCAAACTGCATACCTTCAACCACTTCAAGTTCGTCTTGCAAGCTCTTGCCGGACTCAACAGTGATAACGCCTTCTTTACCAACACGTTCCATGGCATCAGCAATCATTTTACCAATACTGGTATCACCATTGGCACTGATGCTACCAACTTGTGCAATTTCTTCAGTGGTGTCGCATGGCTTACTAATTGCGCTCAATGCATCAACTGCCGCATGAGTTGCTCGATCAATACCACGTTTCAAGTCCATTGGGTTAAGTCCAGCAGTAACAAACTTCATGCCTTCTTTAACAATAGCTTGAGCAAGCACGGTAGCTGTAGTAGTACCATCGCCTGCATCGGTAGCTGTCTTACTTGCTACTTCTTTAACCATTTGTGCGCCCATGTTCTGAAGTTTATCCTTCAGTTCAATTTCACGGGCAACAGTCACACCGTCTTTAGTAATGTGTGGGCCACCGAAGCTACGCTCGATAACCACATTGCGTCCTTTAGGACCTAGTGTAACTTTTACAGCATCGGCCAGAACGTTTACGCCCTGTACCATCTTTAGTCTGGAATCATTTCCAAATTGTACGTCTTTCGCAGCCATGTCTTATTCTCCTTGAATAACAGCGAGGATGTCATCCTCTTTTAAAATTAAAACTTCTTCTCCGTTGACTTTGACAGTCTGTCCAGAAAACTTCCCAAATAATACCCGGTCGTTTACAGCAATGTCCAAGGCAATTACTTCACCTTCGTCATTGCGTTTTCCTGGACCAACAGCGAGAACGGTGCCTTGATCGGCTTTTTCCGTGGCGGCGTCTGGGATAAAAATGCCACCAGCAGTCACAGATTCACTGTCAACACGGCGGACTACGACCCTATCAGATAGCGGTTTTAGATTCATTATGATCTCCTTGTTAAATGATTTAATAATTGATTATACTACATGAATGCCAATAAGTCAAACTCTATTGGCAAATTTATTTATTTTTTTAAAAGTACTGAATATTGGTTCTTGGAAAGAAACACTCGTTATGTTGTAATGGTTTGAGTTTCATTGTTTCCAAAACTGTTTGTTTACCCAGCCCCATTGCTATACTATATGTAAAACTTTGGTTACATAGCACCAGTTCGGCGCCGGCTATTACGTTGGCTAATTCTAAGAACCCATTAATTGGGCAAAGTGGAATATTGCATCCGGTTGCTTGTATAAATGCTTGGCGTTCGGATTCTACACCAACAAATGTTCCGTGTTTTTCCAATTGGACATCGTTAATTATTTTTTGCCATTGTGCGTCGCCTGCTGGATCTTGATAACGCCCTGACCGACATACCACAATGGGTGCAACTGGATTTGGATCTGCTTCTAACCAAGTAGCATCATAGTCAGCCATGGTAAATGGTAGATCAAATGCCAAATGATATCCTTGTACATAATTTCCTTCAAACGATCTAAACTGTACACTACGGAAATGGTCTAGATCAACATCAGCTGGTGCATCACCTTTGTGCCACATACCTGTATCTTGAATGTAACTTTGTCGTTCTAATAACGGTTTAAGTTTTTCGTAATCCTTAACAGTAAAGCGACCTACGTGTTCGGGATCTACTTGTGCCCACGCAGGATTACCACACGAATACTTAGTTACGCACTCTTGTATGTTGTCAATAGCAACCAAGAACTTGCCACCGCCCATTTTCTTTACAATAGGAAGGCTGTAAATTAAATCACCTAGTGTGCCAGAGTGTACAAATGTTTTCATAGATAGTTGCCGACCTTAGACTTATGTATTAACACTAAATCGTCACTGCGAATATCAATCGTAGCTGGCTCTAGTGTTAACGGATAAAATGGTAAGTAGTCCATTGATTCTATTACATCAAACATGTGCTTGCTTTCAACATCAGTAAATGCAAAGAACCATTCAATAAAAATTACAGGCCGTCTGCGATCAATAAACGCTTTACTTGATTCTAGGATACTAACATCATGTCCTTCTGTGTCAGTTTTAATAAAACTAATATTATCAATTTCTGTTGATGTTAGATATTTTTCGCAAAGATGTTCTAGGGTCAATCCAGGTACTGTAACGCTGTTGCCTGACATTTCTGTCATACGTTGCTGTAGTCCTTCAGTCCATGTTGGATCAATCATGCCGCCATTGCATAGTGCGTTACAGTGATCTAATATAGTAACGCTGTCGGTATCTTCGGTAGTAACTGCTTCACTGGCAGTAACAAATTTACCTAAGTGACCATTGGCAATGCAGGTCATATCTAAATAAGGTTTAATAGTAGGATTTGGCTCGACTACTAATACTGTGCCGTTGGCGAGTAACTGCATAGGCACAGCCGTATCCCCTGAGTGTCCGCCAATGTCAATAACAGTAGAGCCAGGAATGATAAACTTGTCCCACTGAAAATCATTGAGGTACATGTCAAACACATCTAGTAACGTACGATGGCCTTCGCCGGGGTGCTCGGGTTCAAACCAATAGCAACTTGTCCCGGATATATCAACTTTGTATCCAGAGCGTATGCTAGGTACAGTAAATGCTGTTTGCATAAATTTCCTAATTATTTTTTGTAACTTTTTTCTTCTACAATGTAGCTACCGCAGAGCATATTAATTTCTCTTTTAATCTGAGCACGTACATCATTTTTAATGTAAACTTGTCTGGCTAAATGAATAAAGTGCTCGTCAAATGATTGATTACGTTCACATTCTCTTTTTGCATCTTCAATACGCCATAGTTCAAGATTTATCATGCTTAGTTGTTGTGATAAAGACTGCAAGTTCGGTAAACCTTCTAACCCTTCTAAGATTCCAATTAAGGTTCTTAGTTCACGGGTGATGTTGTCATTTTTATCAAAGTCTGTAATGTTTTCTACTTTGATCTCCAAGATAGTAATCTTGTCAATTAATTCACCTACACTGATTGGTGCCAGTACTATCATAATTGTTCCAATATTGCGTTTGCTATTGCATCTGTATCAAAATTATTGTTACAAGGAGTGTTACCCTTTTTACATACCAATTGGCTAACTGGACGTGCTTGATCATCATTGCATCCACGGCAATCTTCTAATGTTTGTATTGCTGTGGCGTTGTTAGCATAATCATGTTTGCGCCACGGCAAAATAACCTCTGGACGTAAATGTGTCAGCAAAGCAACTATATGAGTGCTACTTGCCGAAGCCGCCCAGTAGGGCCCAGAATCGATTCCCACAAAACACTTGGCATGATCACACAGGTACTTAATCTGCTGATCATTATATACTGTGCGCCGGTCCAGGAACAGCGGATGGTCAACAAAGTGATCAGTGGATCCACCCAAACATACCACTTTAAAATCTGCACGTTTTTCAAACAGCTTGCCAAATACTTCTAACCATATATCCATGGTAATATTTTTAGCTGTCCAATGCCAGTTACGTAAATGTACTGCTATAAACTTTGTGCCAATTTCTTTAAGATCTGCATCAACAAGAATCTTATCTTCGTTACTGGGAAACAGCTCTGTAGACATGTTCATAGTAGTTGAACCAAACGCACGATAAAAATAGTTTTTTACATAATGCTCTGTGGGATTTAATTCATATGCGTTATCTAGATTAATGTAAATTTCATATTTGTTATTGACTGCAGGCACCAGGTCCACTGGAAAGATATTGCGTATGTGTGGGTTATTGCGGTATATGCCAGCAAAGTCCGTGGCGACATCAATGTTGGCATCATCGCCGTAACGTTTCTTTAGTTCGCGCACAACACCTGTGGTCATAATAACGTCGCCAATTGCCGCACGACGTTGCACAAGTATGTTAATTGGATTTTCTAATTTCATGTTTCGGTTTTAATAGTCGGGAAATAACGTAAAAACATATCGTGTTCGTTAGTTCTAATTTTTTGTATTTTACGTTTGATCTCATCGTAAAAGTTCCAGGCCAATGGAATGAATATGACTCGATCTGTTTCGGGCAATTGATTAATGTAGTTACTACTTACAACTGGAATAGTTGTGCCCGGGCAATACAGTCCTTGCTTCAATGGATTGTCATCAATGACACAATCTAACGTAATCTTGCTAGCATTGAGCAAGGTCATTCCTTTGGCGGCGGCTCCGTAGCCAATACACCGATATCCCCAATGCTGATACTCGTCGATTTGATCTTTAAGACCTATTAGCAATTCTTCTACACCAGCGGCCCAATTTCTATACGTTGATCCTGAATGTAGTTTAAATTCTGTTGCTAAAATATTTTCCATCCTGTATTTTTTAAGTGGCTCGTTGGCAAGTATAAAAATATAGCTAGTTCCGTGTATGGGAGCCTTAACCATATCAATTAAATGCAGGCCAGCACGTTCTGCTAGCGCCTGCATTGATTCGGCATTGTAGTAACTAATATGTTCGTGGTAGATGGTATCAAATTCGCCATTAACAACCATGTCTGCTTGACTGGTACTAATAAAGATTTTGCCATCAGCTTTTAAATATTTTTTAGCTAATTGTAAATATGCCAAGGGATCGGGATTGTGTGCAAATGCATTTTGTGTACTAATAATATCAAAATTACAGTCCAATTTGGCAGCAACTTCTTCATTCCAGAATCCGCAGATAACATTGTGATTTGCACTCGACGTGGCATATAAATTTTCAGCAGGATCTACTCCGTACGTGGTATATCCTATTTTTTTAAATGCGTTAAGTTGACTGCCGTCATTGCATCCAATGTCTAACACCCTAGTAGTCCAATGTCGAAACTGTTCGCGTACAAATTTAGCATACCAATCCATGTATTGTACATAGGTATCGCTAGTACCGCTAACGTAAAGATAATGTGTGTAAATCAATTTAGGATCCACTGCGTGTGTTAATTGTAAATGATCACAATCTTGACAACGGTTAATTGCCAACGGATACTTTTCTTCAGAGTCCATGGATTCACCAGACCTGAAATTATTGGCCAATGGTTGATTGCCAAGATCTAGTGTAGGTACTAAGTCTGTGCTACCGCATGCCAGACATTGATTGATAAGAGTACAGTTTTCCATTAGTTTTTAATAGCTTGTCCAGTGGGTGCAATACATCCTTCAACGCCCATGTTTTGAATTTCGTGTACCACTTCAGGATTTAGAAACTTGGCCAGTACGTGTTCGATATCTACGTATCCACCCACTGCCAATCGTTCTGCAAAGAACATTAGACTGTCATTGTATACTTGTATAACTTCATCAATACGACTAGTTGGCCAACTCCAAAGTCGTGCCATGTATTGTAGTGGTACGGTAGTTACTTCAATCGGGAACTGACTTCGACATTTTGGTCCAATGATAATTTTATCTTCAAGTTCAGATTGATCATATGTCATCGGATCAAACATGTCGTTTAATACATATCGTCCCGACATTTTGTGAATACGATCAATTCCTGCAAACTGATTTTCTTTATTTAAAATTGCCAAAGCGCGACCAAATACCATGATTTCTGTTCCGTTCTTTACAACGTCCCAGTTGTTGTTATCGTACATGTCCTTGACGTCTGGATCGGTACCAAAGTCAACATATACATCACAACTTTTTCTAAGTATGTTTTCTTGTTCGGGTGTAACAGGATCTCCACAACATTCTAAGATAATAATTTTAGCGGCGGGTATTTTATTTTTAATACTGTTAATTGTGTCTAGGGTTTGCTGTAAACGTTGCATTGGGTTGAATACACCAAACTTGCTATTAATAGCAGATGTAACAATGAATGCGTGTTTTGTATTAGTTATTTGCTGAGCCAACGTGTGTTCTCCAAAGTCCAAAGTGTCATTTCTTTAATGCGTTCGCTTAATTTAATCTTGGGTTCCCATCCAAGTTGCTTTAACAATCCGCCATCTAATGCATAGCGTAAGTCGTGCCCGGGACGGCTTCCGTGGAAGTCAACCATTTCATAATTAAGTTCTCGGCCTTGTGCATCAGCAATCATGCGAGCCAAGGTTAAGTTATCAATTTCTTCTGTGCCTACCAGGTTAAACTTGGGACAATGAGCCCATCCGTAGTCGCCTGTGTGTTTGTAATCTCGAGGTAATGTATTAAGAATGAACATCAGGCCTTCTGCTACATCTCGAGCATGGATATACATACGTGTGCCTGCTTCTGTACAGTCTGCATTGGCGTGAATATATACTCGTTCACCATCTCTGGCACGTTGGATACACATGGGAATAAACTTTTCTGGATGTTGACGTTCGCCAAATACATTCATGGTATGGGTGACCACAATAGGCATTTTGTATGTGTTTTCATATGCCACGCAAAACTCTTCTGCGGCTGCTTTGCTAGCTGAATACGGGTTTGTGCTGTTGTAACGATCGTATTCTTTATAGCTGACGCCAGGAGGAGCAACACCAAATATTTCATCTGTACTAAAATAAACAAAACGTTCTAGATCGGGCAAATGTTTACGAGCATAGTCTAACATGTTAACAGTACCAACTGTATTATCTAATACAAATTCCATTGGATATGTAATTGAACGATCCACATGACTGCCGGCCGCTAAATGTAATACAATATCAACAGGACCGATGTCCTTGACAATCATTTCATTTAGTTCTGCTTTAAGATCATGGAATACAATACGCAAACGCCGAGTTACATCCACTTTATTGTGCGTGTGTAGCATGTCTGCTAGTCTGTTTAGGTTGCCAGAAATATCTAGTCGATCTAAACAAACAATCTTCCAGTCTGTGTCTTTTAAAATTTTGTCAATTACGTGATGCGCGATGAATCCAGCACCACCTGTTATTAGAACTGTCTTTGCCATTATATACCTGTTTGAATTTAACTATTATACGGGAACTTGGGCAATATAGCAAGAGCTGTAGTTGCCGGATTGTCCAAAATGTAATTTTTATATTTGTCTAGATTGTTTAACAATGTTTTTGGAAAGTAGCTGTCTATTTCAACTAGCTTCCATTCCTGTTGCTCAAACTTACGGCCAACACCCAAGCCTTCGGCAATACTAGCATCAATATCAACTTGTGCTAGATATTCTGGATAGTTTACTTCAGCATGAGCAAAACTACGAAGTTTGTTTTTCATAAACTCGTTGTCGCCTAGGTTACTAAACTGCCAACCGCCGTGTTCAATGACTTCGCAACCGTCATTTTGATACTGGTATGGCTTGTCCATAAAATTAAAACGCAAGAATCTAAATGCATCGGGTTTGATATCTTCAAAAAAGATACGTCTTCCGGCCATGCCCCAAATATCATATTGATTAGGATTAAACCTCATGTAATTAAATTTGAAGTTAAACAAGGGCATACGCAATGCAAATATACTTTGATCGCTTTGTTTCATATACTCAATTGCTTCTGGGCGTATAATTTCATCTAGGTCACTGACTATAATTAAATCATTATGATCAGCATCCGCGATGCCGCGATAAATTTGATCACGCTGGAATCGGTCGTTTACCCAGGCATCTGGATTCATGGGCATGTCTTCCACTCGAACATGAATAATTTTATCCATCCAGCGGGCATAACGTTCTTTGTTTTCTTCAAACAAGAATGGTTTAGGTATGCTGGTATATGTTGTGTTTGCTTCCACAAGGACAAAATGATCAACATGATCATAAAGTTCTTCTAGTCTAAATTCAAGTAAGTCGAGTTCGTTGTAAAACGTAAAACAGTCATAGATTTTCATATACGTATTTATTTTTAGCCAAGTTTGGCTCAATTATTTGCGAGCCATAGTTTATGCTATTATAAATACACTTAATGAAAATATCAATTACTGATTGTACCATAATTAATCAATTTGAATTTACTCCAACAACTTTTGATGTGTTCCATAGCCAATGTTATGTTGATGACATTGAGCATACTTTTTCTCGACATGTAAATCGTCAAGACTGGTTCAATACGCAGGTCAAAATTGGCAGTACCCTAATAGGTCCTGGCGAAGATCCTAGAGCGTTTGATTTGCTTGGAATCCCGGTATGCTACTCAGTGAGGTTTACCGGTAACAAATTTATACCGCAGTTGTATATCAAAAGTGATGATACATGGGATTGCATACAAATCAATATGGGCGATAATCTACGCCCAGGGAAAAATTGGGCACCGTTTGTGTACAATGACGAAATTTATTTTGTGCATGAAATTTCTCCATTCAGGGTAGTAAAGTTAGCGGGTGATGTAGTATACTCAGTGTTTACACAAGACTTGCCAACGGAAATACAACCACTGGATAGCTACTCAACATTACGTGGTGGGTGCAACGGATTAGATATTGGCAACAATTTAGTTGTAGGATTTGGACACGACAATTATGCATCTAATAGAGATAGTATTAGACATAGACCATTTGGTTGGTGCATTGATATGTCAAAACAAAATGTTGATATTGTTAACGTTAATTTTGATTGGGACAACCGTTACAACATCATTGACCCAACAGCATTTATATTAAAAGATGGGCAGTACTACTTGATGACTTGCGAAACAGAACGTGCATGGCACATACCTGTTCAGTCTGGTCGTAGTTGCTTGTATGCTGTAACCATCGAATAAAGGAAAAATATGTTTTTTAAAAATAAAAAAGTTTTAGTCACAGGCGGCTGTTGTTTTATTGGTAGCTTCTTGGTTGAAAGCCTATTGGCCGATGGCGCACACGTTACTGTAGTTGACGATTTAAGTAGTGGTAAGATTGAAAACATCGAAACAGTTCGCGGCCAAATTAATTTTGTATTAGGCGATTTACGGGATGCCAATGTTGCTCGAGATGTGACCCGAGATAAAGACATTGTATTCCACTTGGCCAACATCCATGGTGGACGAGGCTTCATTGAAACACACCCAGGCGAGATCAGTCAAAACTTTTTAATCGATGGTAACGTATTTTACTATAGCCATTTAAACAATGTCGACCGAGTTGTATATACGTCAAGTGCTTGTGCGTACCCAACTAACTTACAAGAAGATGGGCCAGATCAACAACGTTACCTAAGCGAAGAAATGGCCGATCCATTTACTAAAGGTGCCGCCTTGGCCGATGGCGAATATGGCTGGGCCAAGTTCATGGGTGAAATGGCACTTAAAGGGTATCACAAACAATATGGTACCAAGGGTGTAAGTTGCCGACTGTTCACTGTATACGGCCCACGTGAAAACGAGAGTCATGCTATTATTGCGTTTATTGCCAAGGCCATGATAGAACAAAACCCGTATGAGGTTTGGGGCAGTGGACAACAAGATCGTAACTTTACCTATGTAAGCGATATCGTTGAAGGGTTAAAACTAGCCTGTGAAAACATTACTGACTGCCGTAGTATCAACATTGGCACTAGCGAAATTACCAAGATCGCCGATGCAGTCCAAACAGTATGTGACATTATGGGATATCAGCCAGCTGATGGTTTCTTCTTTGATCGTAGTAAGCCAGAAGGTGTACATGCTCGTGCGGCAGATACTACTAATCAGAAACTATGGTTAGGTTGGCAACCTACTGTTAGTTTTAAAGATGGCATTGCAAAGACCATCGAATGGTATCAAGCTAATCGTACCGCAGATGAATTACGTGAAAACTTTGAGCGTAAGTTGTTTGAGCGTTAACATTTACAGTCATTAAAAAACCGCCTTTGGGCGGTTTTATTTTGGCTTAACTGCTTCTATTGTCATAGTTTCCATTTGCAGGATACGACTGTTATGTCCATCAAAGTCAGGCATGTGCCAAACTTTTTCTAATCCTGCCAAGTTAGGATCGTTGCTTTCAATGATCTTATGTTCACTGAAGTCCGCAAACCCAACTGCCTCCATGGTAGTTACTAAACCTGTTTTAGTATAGATATGTGTATGCCCACAAAATCTAAACATTTTATTAAAGATAAACATGGTATCCACAAAAGGCTCTTTGTCGGGTTCATTTAATAAAAATTCAATGTAGGCTCGATGGTCAGGATGCTCTTTATCGGCGCAAATTTGCATGAGCAAATCAATTGACGGGCAACTGATACGAATACGAGCGCCTGGTTTCATTACCCTAAATGATTCTTCTAGCATACGGTACCCGGCCCAATAATCAAGATGCTCAATCATGTGCTCGCTGAATACATAATCAAAACTATCGTCGGCAACGGGAAAAGGCTTACTGGCATCTAACTTGATCCCGTTGGGATGATACCAGCCGTCACTTTGACCATCGGTATTGCACCAGCCCTGCAACATATTACCACCACACCCTAGTTGTAATTTAGCAACCGGGTTATTTGTTAAATAATCGGCAATACTCATTAATCAGCCAACTCATCCTTGCTTACACGCTCTCCAAGGTACTGTTTAACTACACGCATTAATTTGCGTTCAGTATCGTACACAAACTCAGTGGCATCTTCTTCGGTATTAACTACCAAAATAAAACCATTTGCAACTCTGCGGATTTCTAGTGATTCAAACATTTATTACTCCTAGGGTTTAACTAATATCTAGTATAACATAGAAAGAATTAAAGGTCAAAAAAAATCCGCCCAAAAGAGCGGATTATTGTGGCATGTGGTAATTAAGCGATATTACCTAAAATACCGGTTATATCTACAACAACGCTACCAGCTGAAGGAATAGTTTTCCATCCATACCCTAACTCTACATTGCCTACACCACCGCCTGTTGGAGTTTGAACGGTTCCGAGAGTTGGGTCAAATCTTGGTAATGTGTTACCTCTAGGACCGTATTCTATAACACCATTTACAGTACGAAAATATTGTATTGATTTAGAGCCTGTATAGCACCATAACAAATCCGCACTACCTTCATCGGCAGTTACACGAACTGTAATAGGACCTTGTGTGGCATCGTTACGTGAAATATTTGCATAAATGCTGTGAATAGTCAATTGTGCATGATCTGCACCAATTGGATCAATTGTTTCGTTGCTCGCGGCAATATTAGATACAGCAATCCCAGATGCAACTGTTGTTCCGTTGATCTGAATAGATGCTGACCCGGTTGACGATGATGCTGTGTTAAGCGCCGACACCAGTAAACCAATATCAATTTGACGTGTGGTTAAATCCCAAGGATCTGTGGATGATATAATGTGCATAATTTTTCCTAAATCAAGTATGGTACTCTATAGCTTTATTTATGCTTATCTGCCTCTGCCAGCACTTCGTTTAGCTGGTTTGTTACCCTGTACTTGTGTGCCAAATTTAGCTTTTTGAACTTCTGCTGTCTTAGATCCAGGTGTACTTGGTACTCCGGCCGCCGCTTTTGCGGCATTTGCCAAGTTAATAAAAGGATTCTTACTTTTCTTTTCTTCTGTCATATATCCTCGTTAAAATGGTGCCCTTTGTCGGATTCGAACTGACCACCTACGCATTACAAGTGCGTTGCTCTACCAAATGAGCTAAAAGGGCATAATACTATTTAATGTAATAAGTTTGGGTACACCTAAATCTGCTTTTCGACAGTGGACCACAATGCTAACCAAGAGCGACTCGGCTAAATAGCTTGCCTTCACAGGCTTTTTCATGGACTCTTGCACCTGTTCATAGTTTTAAAATTCCTTGTACCCTCGGGAGTACCCGATTTTGCAGTATCAGTGCCACGGGGTCGTGTGTTACATACTATTACTAAGACTACCACATGTATCAGATGGTCGCCACACCATGTACCCAAACTTATTACTTGTATTAATTATATACTAGTTACACCTGTGTGTCAAGCAAATATTGATTTAATTTAGTGTTTGGACAAAGATTAAAATACATAAACTCCAACGGAGTACACCGAGCACCATCAAATGGCAAATGTCCAAATGTATTTTGTTCTTCTCTACTTAACCCAGGGCGATGTAATGCAACTGTGTCGCCTTCGGTTATAAAAAACTTTTGGTGTGCCAAATTTGGTTTGTGTCCAGCCTTAATTAAATGTCTAATATAATTTTCAGTTGGCTGTTCGTAAAATTGCTCTATTTTGCCATTGTTCAGTAGTACTTGATAACTCCAATACTTTGATAAATTATCTATAGTCTGCGTAGCTTTGTTTACCGTACTACTAATCCACGTTACAAATTGATTATCAGTATCTGCTAACATTGTAATTTCCGGAAATATCTTATCAAATCTTGCAAGTGCAAATAGTCCATGGCATGAGTTTATTAGATAAACTTCGTCAATGCCTTGTTGTTTGTAACTAGTAGTTTGCTTAATTAATTCTTTAACATACAAATCCGAAACATGGGTTTGCATACGGACAACAGAGCAAACCAGGACTCGCTTGTTTAAGGCTAAGTCCTGGAATGTTATTTTTTGTACTTCGTTATTTTTAAGAATTGAAAAACTAAAGTCTTTCATTTATCCCTTGATAATTCCATCTACTAGATCAACGCCAAAGATTTGGCGATACTTGTTGTACATTGGCTGTACTAATTCTTTTAATTTAGCACGTTCGCTATCAGCAAACTCAGTATAACTAATGCCCATTTTAGCTTGTTCTTCTGTGCTGTTAGCAATCTTGGCACTATCATTAACAGTCCAATGGCGTTCTAATGCAGAACTGTGCATTGCCGCTGCCTTGATAGACGCTTGATCTTCTGCACTTAAACTTGCCCAGAAGTCCTTACTAATTAAAATACTTGTTAGATACATGCTGTGACGTGTATTGCTTACGTGTGTATGTACTGCACTCTTGGCTTCTTTTTCATAACGTGGCAATGTTGTTTCGATTGCGTTGTTGCCGTTGTGATTGTTGTCGTTGTTTCTATTAACGTTTACTGCTTCTTTTAGATTGACTGGTACTGCAACGCATCCAAATGCTTCTGCTGTATCAATTGATACTGGGTTTGTATTAGTCACCATCTTAAGACCTTGAAGATCTTCAGCTTTACTAATTTCACGGTCGAGTGCTAAACAACGATAACCGCCTGAATATGTGAATGCTAAACCGTGTACCGGAGTCTTGCTATCTAGATCGCCTAGCATAGTTTCACCAATATCTCCTTCTAGTACGCGAGTAGCATGTTCGTGACTATCAAACAAGAATGGCAATTCCAGTGCAAAAAACTCTGGAGCATGCCAAATACCTAAATGCACAACTTGAACTTGTGTCATTTCTGCATCGCCTGACTGCATCCAAGTCAATGGTTCTAGGCCAGCATCTTTGTTGTATTTGTCAGCAAACTCTTGTGTTGTTAAAATTTCAACTGCTAAACGGCCGTTGGTTGTACGAGCGATTTCTTCGCTGAATGCCTTGGCTGTACGCAAAAACAAATCAACTGGTTCGTGGTATAAAACCCAACGTATTGTACGTGTTTGACTCATGGGGGAAACTCCTGGTAAGTGTATATGTACTTATTTATTGTCGTTTACACTTTTTTGATACAATTTGGCGGAAAGTATAGGATTCGAACCTATGCGCCCCTTTCGGGACGACGGTTTAGCAAACCGTTGCCTTAACCACTCGGCCAACTTTCCTTATTTTGGTGGAGGTGACAAGGATCGAACTTGCTACATCCTGCTTGCAAAGCAGGCGCTCTCCCAAATGAGCTACACCCCCGTTAATCTTCTAATTTTACTACTTCTACTCCTGCTTTTTCCAGGAATTGTATGCCTTCTTCGTTACGATAACTATTGCGATAATAAACAGTATTGATACCAGATTGGTAAACCAATTTGGCACAGTCCAAGCAAGGTGAGTGAGTAATGAACATAGTAGCACCAAGGCCAGACTCGTTTGATCTTGCCAACTTAGCGATTGCATTAGTTTCAGCATGAAGTACCTCCGGTTTAGTTGTTAAAAACTTTATTTCCCCATTGGGCCAACATATTTCATCTTCGCAATTATTGTCCCACCCACTAGGCATACCATTGTAGCCCATACTAATAACACGATCATCTTTGACCACAATAGCACCAACTTGTAGGCGACGTGCTGTACTCATTGTTGCTACTGTACTTGCTATAGTTATATATAGCTGTTGAAACTTTGGTTTCATCGAACTTTTTGTTTCCAATTGGGATCTACATTACCATCTTGTATTTCTATTAGTGCTGTAACTACACCATGTAGATGCTCATGCTTTACACTATGTTGATTACGTTGTTTAATTTCTCTGGCACGTTGAGTGGCCATAATGACTAAATCAAATCTATTTCCACCTGCTTCTGCAACACATTTTTCTGTGTCAATTGATGCTCCGCGGCTGATGTACTGTGGCATTGTAATCCTTTAATTTAAAAAATACTTGTTCAAAACAGAACTACTGACTGCAAAGTTCTCTTTTATTATAACATTATTATCTATATCTTGCAAGATATTTAACAGATGATTGTATGCTGAATTAGCCACTTTCTGAAATTGTAGCCTATTATGGTTACTGGGTCGTGGAATACTGCAATTTTTTAGACTTTCTATTAGAACATTGGCACGTTCTTCTGGCCACTCGCAGTTGTCATACGTTTCATCTATGCTATCGCCAAACGTTTCAAATCCTAATGCTTGCAGTTTACGTAGACTATGTTGCCCGCCATACACAGCAAATGGATGTCCTAGCATTAAACTCTTATAGGTCTTTTCCGTAGGGAAGAATTCTGTTTGTGTAGTTTCACTCACAATGCTTATACTAGTGTCATAATAATGACTAGGATAATATGCATAAAATCTAAAGTCTGGATGTATAAATGGATCCGGCCAATCTTTGTCAGGACCGAAGCCTTCTGCACTCTTGCCCGACCTATGACTCCATATACTTGATTCAAGTAATCCAGCCTCTTTAAACAATTCAAAGAAGCGTTCTCTATTGTTGCGGAACTCTCCGTTAAAGAATAGGAACTTGTGTGACTTTGTCATAGTATCTATCAGACTGTGTGTATAGTCTAATCTGGTACGATTAAATTCATTATTAAGTATCCATGCAAAAAACTCTGGCATGTTATAATTTTTTACGTAACCATCTATATCCCAGTCACCACACTTTACTAAATATCCCTTGACATTTTTTTCTTGTATTGCTTCTGCGGTAGGGCAAAAACTTGCCGATAATGTTGCGTAGCTTTCGCTAGGATAATAAAATACAATTTTGTTATTGTGACTTGCGGCATGATCTATAATATTACTAGCAATATCATTGCCCGGATCTCCACAAGGAGTTTCCATTATAAAACAATCTGTGATGATTGTGGCTCCTGCTGGAACCTTGTCAATACTACATTTAACGTAATCAATTCCGTGCATGTCTAAGGTTGCAACAAGTAGATCAACTTGTTTTTCGGCTGGGCGTTTTAATGGGTGTAGTATTAGGTGTAACATATTTGGTTGCGGGGGAAGGATTCGAACCTCCGTCTTCCAGGTTATGAGCCTGGCGGTCTACCACTGACGTACCCCGCGTTAGATTATCTAAAAAACTTTCTTACAATCCAGGTAAGCCAAAAATACTTAACTGGGCGATGAAATGGCATGAAACTGAAGTCAACTGTGTATCCGACTTCTTTTGGGATATTACCGTATGCTCGATTGAGTGTGTCGTTATGGCTCATATCACCTTTCATTATTGATGTATTATATATTAAATAAATACTTGCGTCAACACTTACTTATCTGTTATAATCAACTATGCTACCTAAAATTGAACACACCTCTGCAGGTGGTATTAAATTTGAACCAAACAAAAAACTTGGCTACTATACTTTAGGTAATGAAGTATTTTATAATAAAAACCAAGCAATCTTAGCTGGTTCAAAACTTCCCGGTCATGCACACAATCTCAATAACGATCCTGTGCGCTGGCTATTTAACGAAGATGTATTCTTAAAACATGCCTGGCATATTGAGCCCGAAGAAGATATACGTGAACTGTATCGACGTCGCGCACAATCTATTCGCGATAACTATGACTATGTACGTCTAGAGTTAAGCGGTGGTGCCGATAGTGCCACAGTAGCATTTGCGTTTTTGCTTAACGGAATACACTTAGACGAAGTTATCTATCGTTACCCAAAACAAGCAGATAAAAACGCATCAGGCAATCCCTGGGATACCAGTTCTGCCAATCATCTCAGCGAGTTTGATTTTGCTGTCAAACCAATAATGAATTGGATTGCCGCAAACTATCCTGCTACAAAAATTACCATACACGATTACACAGACGATTTGATCGATCGTCAAGGTACAGATGAGTCTTGGATCTTTCGCACTCGTCATGCATTACAGCCTGGACAATGGTCAAAGCATACTGTGGCCAGTAGTGCAGAACAAAAGAACTTGGTTGATTGCAATATACGTATTGCCATGGTATTTGGCTGCGATAAACCCAAGCTGTGTGTCAAAGACTGTCGGTGGTTCTTGTATTTCCAAGATCCACTTGCTAATCACAACAGCGCAGACATGGGTGATATTACCAATGTGACAACAGAACTGTTTTACTGGTCACCAGATAGTTGTGCAATGTTAACTAAACAAGCACACATGGTACGACAATGGTTTGAAATGCCCATGCATTATAATTTCCAAAGTGCTGTACGCTGGCCCAATGGCGATCACTATAACCGCACTACGTACGAAGGTCTTGTACGTGCTATTGTTTATCCCGACTATGACTTTAATACCTTCCAAGTTGCTAAACCTACTACCGGCATCAGAGCAGAAATGGATAATTGGTTCTTTCAAAATTTTATCGATACTAAACAATATCAGATTTGGGAAGCCGGTGTAGAATTTATGTCTACTAACTTAGATGCTAGATACATTACAAAAACTCTAGACGGACAATTACGAGACCTTAAGCAATACATTAGTCCAATGTATTACATCGGTGACAGTAGTATTCCTAGTACTGGCGCAGTTAAAGCGCAGGATTTTAAGAACGATCAAACACGATACTTGCATTGCATCGAAGGCAAGTTAAGCATTTATTAATGGCGGAAGCGGTGGGATTCGAACCCACGGACCTTTTACAGCCGACAGTTTTCAAGACTGTTTCCTTAAGCCGGACTCAGACACACTTCCTTGATTGGTACCCCTGCCCTGATTCGAACAGGGAAGACTACTCCTTTTAAGAGAGTTGGCTTTACCAATTTGCCTACAGGGGTATATTGATTGGGGTAACTAATGGGAATCGAACCCATATTAACGGAATCACAATCCGTGGTGTTAACCTTTACACTATAGTCACCATTGTTTGGCCTCGCCTGCAGGAATCGAACCCACATTCGTAGGGTAGAAGCCTACTGTATTATCCATTATACTAAGGCGAGGTAATTTGGCAGAGGGTACTGGGATCGAACCAGTGATGACAGAGTCAAAGTCTGTAGTGTTACCGCTACACTAACCCCCAACAATAATTTGGTGCTACCTCTAGGAATCGAACCTAGTTCAACGGTTCTTCAAACCGCCGCTATGACCACATCAGCTAAAGTAGCATTGGTAGGACGTGCGGGGATCGAACCCACGACCAATAGATTAAAAGTCTACTGCTCTACCGGCTGAGCTAACGTCCTGTAATTTGGCCGGCCCTGAGAGATTCGAACTCCCAACTTCAAGTTTCGAAGACTTGCACTCTATCCAATTGAGTTAAAGGCCGATATTGGTGCCTCCACCTGGACTCGAACCAGGGACCTACGCCTTATCAAGGCGGTGCTCTACCAACTGAGCTATAGGGGCAAATGGTAGGACTTGCCAGGTTCGAACTGACGACATTCTGCGTGTAAGGCAGACGCTCTACCAACTGAGCTAAAGTCCTATATATGGTCGGAATGGAAGGATTCGAACCTTCGGTCTCCTCGTCCCAAACGAGGCGGATTAAGCCAGACTTTCCTACACTCCGTAATTGGTGGAAATAAGTAGATTTGAACTACTGACCTGCGCCGTATGAAGGCGATGCACTACCGCTGTGCTATATTTCCATATAGAAACACACCTAGGGAGATTCCCACTCCCGTACCCACTAACAAGTGGGATCTTAGTTTATATGTACGCATTCGCATATCCCAGATCATAGATGTGTTTTTATATAGATGCAGGGCTTCCACCTACTCCCACCTCGCTTTAAAGTCTGCGTGTCCAAGACTGTTCTTACATCGTAGGGCCGTTACCGTTACGGAAACCCACGGAACCACCTTCTGCTTCAATACGTTTGATAACATCTTCAAACAGAATAGGTGCAAAGTCAGTTTGCTCCACACATACGCAATGGTAGCGTACATCTGGTTCATCACTGTACAGAAGTTCACCTGTCTTGGCGTTTACTCCACGAATTTTCTTAACACGATTTGCGTGTAAGTGTCCGTGAATGTTAACACCAAACCGACCAAGTGACTCTACGTGTACAGGAATGTGACTAAGAATCATTCCATTCATCACATGGTATGCACGAAGTTCACGGAAATGTTCACGATAGTCAGTGTCCTTAAAGATATCGTGGTTACCACGGATAAGAACTTTATCCCCGTTGAGCCTACGCATAATAGCAAGACTTTTACGGTTAATAACTACATCGCCTAAGTGATAAACTTTATCGTTAGGACGAACACGTTCGTTCCAGGCCTTGACCATGAATTCATCCATTTCGTCTGCATCATCCCATGGGCGAAGTTTTGTAACACCATCGTTGCGGGTAAAACGGCATACACCGGCATGACCAAAGTGCGTGTCGCTTACTAAAAATACTGCTGGCATATTATACTCCTTTCAATTTGAGTTACGCTAGTTTATCAACATTTTGTCCGGGCCGATTCATCCGGCGATTCATTTCAATTCGTTTTTGCTCATTTTCTTCAAGCTGTTCTTTTACTCGAACTGCTTCTAAGCGAAGTTCTTCATGTCTAAAATCCAACTGCTTTACAGCCATCAAATTAAATATTTTATTATTATATTGTGAAATAGCATTAATTGTCATCAGACACTCCTAAAAGTACGCCAGTCATCAATGTTTGGCTTTTCGTTTTCATTGTATGTCCACCCAAGGGCTTTCATCATACGATGTTTTACTAACAAATTAGGACTACGAAACCGTTCAGTATCATCAAAACCTAACATAACTCCAACTTCTGTTACTGCACCGGATCTACAAATGCCAGCGGTACAATGTACAACCACATTCATACGATTAGCCAGTGCATGTTGTAGCAAACGAACTAATTCATCTGCTTGCTCTTGGCTACAACGCATTGCTTCTTCTAAAGCAAAATCGTTAAGCTCAATATCAAGAAACTCAAAGTTGTGACGCTCCTTGAATTCGTGCTTTGATTCTGGGCGCCAACTACCACAGTCAGCAATACTAATCAGCATACTGTTAGGACCAGCCGCATGATGGAATCCGCTAGACACATCTACAGCCGCTACATTTTCAATCCAGGACATACGGCCTCCTTATGCTGTCATCCAGCGTTCTTGTGATTCAAGTACCAAGCTCTCTGCTCCGTCATATTCTTTAATACGAAACCGAGCTCCTTCAGGTACCCACATTACTACTAAATCTTCTAGGCCACCAAAATACTCATCTTTGTATTTTAAGGCCAAGTATGCTTGAATTTTTGGCATTTCACCTTGTTCTAACCACTCTACTATGCTAGGATCGTAGACCAGTTCTTCAATTGAATGCCACGAGTACCAGCCAGCACCATATCCTGGACTTACTAGTACAGCAACTTGACCATCACGGATTAATTTATTCATCATATACCTATTATACATTAAAAAGATTTATTGGAATAGCGGGTGAGATTTGAACTCACGGTTTTCGGGATTTGCAATCCCGTGCAATTGACCACTCTGCCACCGCTATATGATTTTGGCTCCCCAAGGTGGGATCGAACCACCGACCAATAGATTAACAGTCTACTGCTCTACCGCTGAGCTATCGGGGAATAATCGTTACTGACTGAGCGTCTTGATCACGTATGGCCCATTCAGTGGAACCCACACGTATGTGAAGACAACAGGCCATGCGTCTTAAAACAGTTACAGTTCTTGTAGGAACAAGACCCATTTGCTGTAAACGCTCGTTGGTGACACTGAGTATCACTGCCTGGTCTTTTTCTTTTAAATCGTTTAATGTCATATGTTAAAATGGAGCGGGATAAGAGAATCGAACTCTTGACCGAAGATTGGAAATCTGCTGTTTTACCATTAAACTAATCCCGCTTAGGATTGGGTGTTTGTATTCAGTGCTTGAACCTGAGGTAGCCCTACTCTTCATGGCCGGTCCTTGCATTAGTCGACTTTGGCAAGTGTCTCGGTGTTCCATTGTAGCTACTATACAAACCTAACTTGGCGTACCCTCACGGCCTCGAACCGCGAACCTTTGGTTTTGGAGACCAACGCTCTGCCAATTGAGCTAAGGATACCTAACTTGGAGCAGGATAGGAGGGTCGAACTCCTGACATTCTCGTTGGCAACGAGACATTCTACCACTGAATTAATCCTGCATAACATTGGTACTCGGTAGGGGAATCGAACCCCTCTTCCCGCCGTGAAAGGGCGGTGTCCTAGACCGATAGACGAACCGAGCAATTTGGCGGAAAAGACGGGACTCGAACCCGCGACTTCCTGCGTGACAGGCAGGCACTCTAACCAACTGAGCTACTTCTCCAAAATTTAGTGACCCGGTTCGTAAACAGTATTGATTGATTTACAGGGGCGTCAGGCCTCTAATGGACTTCTTAGGGTGCCAATTCTTTCGACTATACAAAAATACACAAGATATAGGATCAATTACTTGACCTCACGGATGAACCCGAGTTTGGTCATTGTGTATTTTTGTATAGCACCCTTCACAGGGTTCTATGGTTTAAATTTTTAAAGAGCGTGTAATTTCTTACTTGATGTATCAATTGTACATTAAACTGATTTATTGGACAACCATGCTAGAACTTTTTCTGCACTCACGTTGCTATAAATATCAGCTCTGGTGTCTGGGCCAAACTTTGCCACAAACGGTTGCTCTGCATAGAATTCGACCTGTTGTTTATTAACAACGGCTGCAAACTGCCAATATTCACAAAGGTATCTAGGATGACCTTTTTTACTGAACATTTTTTGTAACGCTGTTGTATCAGTCAATTGAGTAGACTTGCAATGTGGTGCCAATTTGGTCATCATTGGATCAAACAATAAAAAATCACAAATAGAAATAAAATGTATTTCGTCTATGCCATGTGCTAAAAATTCATCGTGCATAGCATCAATGGTCTTAACATGATCTATTGTAGGATGGCTTTGAATTCTATTAATACCAAATACCAGAATTCGTTTTGCACAAAAGGAATCAGACTCTAAAAGATTATCTTTCATAGAGTCTGATTATATACTAAAACTAAAACTATTGCAACGATTATTAACCGCGGATAATTCCGTTAACTAAACCTGGCATAAACATAGATTCATACTTTTGGTACAATGGTTCTGTTAGTGCCTGGAACTTGGATTGATCTTCTTTGCTTAGTTCTTTATATTCTAAGCCCAATTCTACAGCATTGGCAATAACATGGTTGCTGTCTTCAACTGACCACTTACGCTCTAAACGTGCGGCATCGGTTGCGGCAGTGGCCAAAATTTCTTTTGTCTCTTCGCTTAGTGTGTTCCACCATGCTTCACTAACAATAATGCTTGTCAAAAACATGCTGTGCTTGGTGTCAGTGATAAAACGCTTGCTTAGTTTGTCAACTGTGGCTAAAACACGTGGAATTGTTGTATCGATTGCATCGTGTTTGATACCATTAGCAGTAACGCTGTGCCAAAAATGGTCAATAGCGTGTGGATCGGGTTGGCCACCGATAACTTCGATAGTATCCATACCAATTGGGTTTGTGCCTGTATAGAACTTCATATTACGGAAGTCAGCTATTTCGTTAACTTCGGTATCACTGACCATGACACGATAGCCGCCGCTGTATGTGAACGCTAGTCCACGTGCTGGTGATTTTTCTTTCAAACTTGCTAGCATGTCTTGACCAATGTTGCCTTCCAATACACGGGTAGCATGGTCATGATCGCTAAACAAGAATGGCATTTCAAGAGCCATAAATGATGGAGCATTGTATTTCCATAACTGACTGATATGCAATTGGCTCATCTCTAACGTGCCATTTTCCATATGTGTCAATGGGTTTTCTTTGTGACCATTGTGGAATTTATTGGCATATTCTGTTGCTGTATAAATTTCAATATCAATCTCACCGTTGGTTTTTGCTTTAACATCAGCGGCAAATGCTTCTGCTGTACGTAAGAAAAGATGTACCGGCTCGTGTGCGATTAGCCACTTAATTTTATTTGTTTTTTGCATCAACAATCTCCTGGGATTTTATTATGTATTTATGTGCAATTTGAAATACTGCTCAATATATTTATTAAAATTCAGGATTTGTGGTGGAGGAAGATGGATTCGAACCAACTAGCCCTAGAGAACAGATTTACAGTCTGCCGCGCCCCGCCATCTGCGCCGTTCCTCCATATAAGTCTACCCTTTAGTTGCTGTGTTGGATAACAGCGGCCGTTTATGTGACGGTTGCTCTGGCAGTCCGCTTTATCGGTGCGGTGCTTGGGCGTGTTCTTCTAAAGGGTATTATAAAACATACTAGTGTCACGGTGATTCCTGTGCCCTGTCCCACAAGGTGTTCAGGACCTTTGGACGCTCTCATCTAATATGCTTTAGAATACCCTGTATTGCTACAGGATATGATAGGGATAGTACCCTACCCAGGAGTCTTACTAACCGGTTATCGCCCGGCTTTTATGTATCCTGTCCGCCCGTTTGCTAGATGTTTATAGTGCCCAGCGAGGACCTCGTTTCCTCTTTACACACTTACTCAGGTTTATCAAATATAGTACACGAAAAAAACGTGCCTGTACTTAACATAACCTCAATCCATTTATCAGCGTGAGGTGTATTTCGACCCCCTTGCAGATTCCTTTGCTTTTACTTTTACAATTTCTGCTAACGCCTTTACTTGAGCTTCCGCTCTTGCAATTTTTGCTTCCATTAATGCAACCTTTTCTTCACGGGAAAGAATAAATTGCGAATACTCATTTTTATTAATTTTATGCGACATTTCTTTCTCCTTTATAAACAAAAAACCCTGGGTGTTTAGTCCAGGGTCTCGATTAAAATATGGTAAACTACAATACTCTAATTGAGACCCTCTCTGTATTCACGATCACTATTAATTGATGTAAACACTTCATTCGCAGGCCAATAGGCTAACATACCTAGTGTTGGCTGTATGGATGGTAGATGTTTACAAGTTCTTAGTGTCATAATGTTATCAATTATACATTTATTTATCTTTATTGTCAAGTATGTTTGGATAAGTTGAGAATAAATGTTTTTTGAGCTCGATGTTTGGGTGCAATCGGTAGTAAAAAATGTCTCTGGCCAATTTAATAGTTCGTGTCAAAAAAGTCGGTGTCCAAATTAACTTTTCGTTTTTTAATCCAATTGCTTTAAGTGCGGCAATGTTCTTGGTATCCTTGAGCATGGTGGCCAGATAATTTTCTAGAGGTTGTTGTGTGATCTGTTCCACTTCGCCGTCGTTGATTAATACCTGATATGCCCAGAACGATGACAAATGATTTTTACTGTATTCTTTTGTATTGACCAGACTGTTCAAATGCAATGCAAATTCTGAATTTACATCTGCCATGCAAGGTATTGTTGTTCGATTTAATAAACTGACTAATCCAAGACGAGAACGGCTTAGTAAGTAGACTTCATCTACCCCAAGCAACTTGTACATTTCTCTGTAAATTTGTAAATCTATTATATAATTTTGATTAAAACACAAAGGAGGACGCACAATAGAACAAATCAGAACTCTACGTCCAGAAAATATTTCTTGCCAGCTAGTCGTAGAAAAACAATTCTTGTCATACAACTCGAATTGTTTTTCAGGATACTTCAAAGGGCTAATTAGGCAGAGCGAATGTTATCAATCAGCAATGGGCTAAAAATCGCACGATATTTTTCGTACAATGGCTCAACTGCTTGTTTCAATTTGGCCACTTCGCTATCAGCAAACTCTGTATAGGTAATACCCATTTCAGCGTGTTTAACTGTGTTGTTAGCCAATGTGTCTGCATCAGTCACCGACCATTCACGCTCTAACTTGGCAACTTCCATAGCAACTTGTTTCATTGCGACCTGTTGGTCCGCTGTTAAACTTGCAAAGAACTCTTTGTTAACTAGAATAGTAGTCAAGTACATGCTGTGGTTAGTAACACCAATGTGGTGATGACCTGCATGGTACGCTTCGGCTTCATAACGTGGCAATGTTGTTTCACGTGTTTGGCTTGCTTCGTAACGATCATTTAGAATCTCAATTTGACCGCCTTCTAAGGTGGCATCTTTGAATGGAACTACATTTAAACCAAATGCTTTGGCTGTATCAATACGAACTGCACTGATGTCAGTCAAACAATTTAGACCTTTTAAGTCTTCGGCTGTTGTTAGTTTGTCATTGGATGCAAACACACGATAACCACCTGAGTATGTAAATGCTAAACCTTTGGCACTTGCATTTTGCTCAATGGTGTCTAATAGGCGTTCACCAATTTGGCCATCAAGAACACGAGTAGCGTGTTCATGGCTATCAAACAAGAATGGCATTTCTAATGCAAAGAAATCTGGGCAGTACCACTGACCAACGTTGCCGATTTGTGTTTGAGTCATTTCAATATCGCCAGAGTGCATTAGGCCTACTGAATCCATCATTTCTTTAGCAACACCAAATTTAGCTTGGTATTCTTCTTTTTTATACATTTCTACTTGGATTTCGTCGTTTGTTAGAGCGCGAATACGCTTGTCAAACTCTTTAGCTGTGCGTAAGAAAAGCTCAACTGGTTCGTGTTCTAATAGCCAACGGATTTTACGTGGTTGATTCATGTGGGAAATCTCCTGAAGTTCTTACTTTTATTTATCATTTTAGCCCGTTTGGGCTAGATTAATTGGTGCGACTGGCCGGAATCGAACCGGCATACCATCGCAAACTAACTTGGTGCCCGGAGCCGGACTCGAACCGGCATGCCCATTACAGACGGAAGATTTTAAGTCTTCTATGTATACCATTTCATCACCCGGGCATTATTTCACCACAGTCGCAGATTTTACTTAAATTTAGGCTCTTTATCTTTTTTAAGATCTTCTTCGGCTATAAAGTTTGGCGGAAACTCTAAATAGTTTGACCATTTAATTGGCTTCCAAAATTGGTGAAGAATATTGTTTACTACAACTGCGCCAATAACAAACACAATAAACCCTAAGGCTGTTAAAATACTTGCCGCTAAAAATACTGCGGCTTGATCCATGTTCATCTTACTTCCTTAAATCTGGTGCCCCAAGCGAGACTCGAACTCGCACACCTTTCGGCACTGGCTTCTAAGACCAGCGTGTCTACCAATTCCACCATCGGGGCAATGTACTACTTATCAACTAATTCTGGTGGGCCAACTTGGAATTGAACCAAGACTCAATCGATTATGAGTCGATTGCTTTACCATTAAGCTATTGGCCCAACTAAGCATGTATTATATATTATTGCTATTTAAAGGTCAACGGCGTTGGCGACGTATTTCAGACAGACTGCGTTTGGGTCTTACCGATTCAGAATATCTGAGCTCATCGTCTGGCTCAACATAGTCTGGATGTCCGGGTGGGGTATAATCTTGAGTTGGTCCTGTTGGTTTTTTGGCCACTGGTTGCTGTACTGGTGCATTGACTTTAGCAACTGGTGAGGTGGATGCTGGTGCTGTTTTAACCGGAGCAGGTGTACGTGCTAATATTTTTGATCCGGTGCCGTGTGCCAACGATCCTTGTTGTACTGTAGTTAATTCTTCTAACAACGGACCTTTTTCGATGATGTTACGAACATAAGGGCCTTCTTTTTTGTTTTCAATTTTAACACGAATACTTACTAGTTCTCGTTTTGGATCTGAGACATCATGGATACCAATTTCTGGGCGACCTTTTGCTTCTTTATAAGTTGCTGTTAAGTCAACATTATGTAACTTTTGTACTAGATCATTAAAACGTAAAATCTTGAAGCCACCCTTGCTAAAGTCTACTAGCTCAACATTCTTTTCGCCTAATGTAGCAAAATACGAAACGGCATTAGCAACTTTTACTACAAACGATGCTTCAGTTCTGTCATTGTTACCGCGTAGTTCTTTACCTAGCTGATCAGCAATGTTGCGATACATATATTCCAATGCGTCAAACTGATCGTTGTTACGTAGTTTTTCAAACTTTTTAGTCATTGGTGCTACATCAACGCCAAAGTAGTTCCATAGTTTAATCATACTGGCCATTTCGCTGCCGCCAACTTGACCAAACTGCTTGATGCCGCCAACTTTAAGACTAGTGTTTAACCGTAAACGCTTACCGTTAACTTGTACAAACACATCAACCTTGCTTGATTTTTCAGCAAGTGCTCCATTGGCAATAATTTCGATCGAGTCTGTTTTACCGTTGATATAAAAGTAACGGCTGTAACGTTCTGCATTGGGAGTATTTACATAGGCGGCGGCACTACTAAACTCTTGCATAAGTGCTTCGCGCTTTTTTAAATCCATTAGGTCTTGAAAAGGTTTTGTTTTTAAGAATAGATCAAATGTAATAGTGTCAGCATGCCGATTATCGGCATCATTTACCGTAACGGAGTATACGTCTTCGGCTTTATTACTCAACTGTGCAAGAACACGTTCTACATCTTGTACCGTAACTTGTGCTATTTCTTCTTGTGGGGCACGTTTAGTAAACTTGGCAAACATAGCCGCGCCAAGAATGCCTTCTGCAATCTCGCCACGGTTAGCTAGTTTATCTGCGTGTACAAAACAACTGTTCATACCGCTTGCACCGCCATAGTAAACCCACAATGTGTTATCGGCGTCACGGAATGCTTGACTAGCAACACCCGGAGCATTTTTGCCTACGTAGGCTTTAATTTCTTTGGGGTTAACTTCACTTTGATCAACACTAACCATTGGTTCTTCGATGTTAACGCCTTGATGCGATAATGCATCAGCTAATGCACGACCAGATTTACTACCACTAATTAGGTACGTTGTACCCATTGGATAGTCTGCAATAGTAGCTTCAGTGATGATATCGATTAAATTACGCATCAAGTATTTATCTGCGTTCTATATCTTCTTCAGCACAGTCCGGGCCATACTGTATTTCTACCAGCTTTAATGGATCTTTGAACGGATTAGTCAGTTGATGCCATTCAGTACGAGCTACAAAATAGCTTCCATGTATTCCTAACGTGGTTGTTCCAGTTTCGTTAACCACACGGGCCATACCTTCGGCTACTTTCCAGTATTCAGATCGCATTTTATGACGTTGCATACTTAGTTGTTTACCCGGCTCGACTACTAACTCCTTAACTTTCGTTCCAGGAACATCGTATAACACACGGTAATACCCCCAAGGACGATAGATCTTGGGTGCTTTCCACTCCTCAAGGATCCAACTACTACTGTTGGCTTTATTAGTTCCCCCAACACCAAATGCAAATGTTACTCCTGCTACTGACATTTCAGGAATGTTGTTTTGTGTGCGGTCACCACCGTTGGCAAATATGATAGTAGCACCTGGATATTCGGCCTGAACTTTGCGTATTGCATCTATTGCGGTGTTATCGTCATCAGAAAAATTAATCACATAATCAACCATTGACAGATTATCAATGATACAGGCACGTTCCGTGAATGGCATAAACGCACGACCTTTTTTACGTTCCAACCACGCATCGCTGTTTAGTCCTACTATTAGCATGTCGCCTAGGAGTCGTGCTTCTTTAAGGTAAGCAATATGTCCACTGTGTATGGGATCAAATCCCCCGGTTACTATTACAATTTTCATTTTAATTTGTTATTTGATATAAGTTTTTATCGAACCAACTTACAACAACATCTTCTAATCTAGCGTATCCATATTTACTTACGCTATTAATTACGCTGTCGTTAATTAAGTTGCGATCCGCTAAATCGTACCATGTAGCATCTTGAGTTAATGGTCCGTGTTCGCTAGCATACACGCCAATATACAACCAAGGGCTATTTTCTTTACGATAAAAATATGCATCTCTACAATCAAATCCGCTAATGGCCAACATATACATCATATTCAATATATTATAGTTATAGTATTGATGACTATAGTTAGCAACTATTAGACGATTATTATACAAGTAAGTAGTCTGTGGTATTGTCATTAATAACATACCATTAACATTCAGTGTACTTTTCCATGTATTCAAACACTTAAATGGGTCTCGGGCATACTGGAAACTATCATGTGCCCAAATTAAATCAACATTCCTAGGAACAACACGAGTTTCAAAGTCTCCTTCAATAGCTTTTACGTTAGTATTGTTTTTTAGTATGTCTGGTTCTATTTGGTTAATATCTTTATCTACAGCATATACTAGATAGTTGTGCGGAATAGGCGGATCGTCACGTGTAGTTAATGTAGCCCACCACTCAACGTCTCGACCTTCGCCACAGCCCATATCGGCTATGACTTCTAAATTGTCAAGAAAGGTATCATACCCATAGATCATGTTTAAAAATTCTAAACTATGATCATGGCTAGCGTATGAGTTTTTAAACAGGCCCACGTTGTAGTATCTCTATAATTAATTTCTTTTTAAGTTCTGCAAGTCTTGGTTCAAGTTGATAAATTGCTTCAGCAATCTCCGTATCAGAACCCCAGCCACGTTGTGTACTTAAATTATAAGCAAACTTAGCAACCGTATCTTTTTCTAATTGTATATCTACTACATTGTGCATTGGTTTAGCCTTAATGCACATGTTAAACTCTTCTAATAGTTGATCAGCTCGTGCTTTCCAGTCTATCATGATACAACAATATCCTCCATACCCGCCGTTCGTAATCGAACAACGTGCCCTAGCATAAAGTTCTTACTCTCTATGCCTTTCATTACTCCTAACCATTTGTTACGGAGTAGTGCTACCTCGTTGATAATAGTTTCCATATCAATAACTTCGTCTTCGGCTTCTGCATACTTTTCTGCATCTCGGCTTGTTAATGCACGAGCATAGGCTTCTAAATATTTTTTATAGTGTGACTGACGTATTTTACGCAACTGTATATTAAGAAACTCTAATACTGCTTCAATTTCTTGCAATTGATTAAAACGATGTTCTGTTTCACCCGGCAAGTTACTTAATGCTCGTTCTACGTTGCCTCGAATTTTAATGTCGGCTTTAGCCGCAATAAGTTCGCCTTCATAGTAATCAATGAAGTTTGGAATTTCTCCAAGATTGGCAACGATTTTATTATAAAACATAAGTGTGTAGTACTAACGCCTGTTTTGATGTAACATTGTTTTTTGTAAAGTTATCGCTTGTGTGTAATAGACTTGAATCCCAATATATTAAACTACCAAACTTCCATTCCGATATAGTATGCACAGTCAAACATTCTAAATCTTCAGTGCTAAGATGCCCAAGATGTTCATCTTTATATTGCATAGCATTATTTTCTTTAATCGATTTATTACTATACCAACCTTCTTTATTCCAATGTGTAGTTAATTTGTCTGTTCTATTAGAAAATTCATCAACCTCATTAAAAATAACAGTATGAACTTTGCTTTTAAACGACCTATCATTGTTAACTGAGATTGGGATTAGCATTGCAAACTTTGGTATCCCTTTACCATCCATTTGGTAATAATCTGAATGTAATGAAATAGGAACTCCATCATTTAAATACGTAACTCTGTTAAGTATTAGGTCTTTGCCAAATGTTTCTTGTATCTTGTTAAAACACTTTTTAACAAACCACGGATAAAGACTATTAGTTGCATCAATTCCGTTGCCGTAACTAAATGCTGATTTTAAATTCGACAGGTATTTTATCACTGGGTCCAATTCTGGCTCAGTAAAGAAATTATCAATTACGCCCGATTTACCAATCACCTTCTTCGTCCTCGACTTCATCATCGTCGGCTGAGTATTCTTTAAGGGCACGTTTAAGTGTATTATCTGCTCCGCCAAAATTAGCAAGCTCTTCATCATTTAACATGTCAACCATAATGCTCATAAGATTGTCTGCGGCTTCTTGACGATCTTTCTGTGGGATATACTGTTTTAAAATAGTATATGCTTCAATTAAAACTTCTACGTCCATACTCATTGTTTAGTTTCCTTTGATATTAATTTTAGTGTAGCAATTACCGTGTTACACACAGTTTGGTTGCCTTCTTTTGAATAATGATTTATTAATCCCGGTTGGGTATTTAACAAATCAACAAAGTCTAGTACATATTTTTCTGTTGACGCCCATGTATCAAACGTTGCAAGAGTGATAACTTTTTTATCAGCTAATATAGTGTTTATCTTATCTCTAAATAATCCATAACTAACTTCAAAAAACTCTTCGTCAAAATGATATGTAAAAAACTTCTTTGCCGCACATAAACTTCTATTGAACATATTTTTTAACTGAAAAGAATGATATTCAATGTCTGTATAAATTAAATCTGACTTATTGTGCAATACATCATTAAAATGTACAGGGTGTAGTCTAGTAGGCACACGGTACGGGCTCGTGTGCGCTACAATAACTGCATCAAATACGCTTAAATCTTTAACTGAAAGTAATTGTTTGTAAATTTTATACTCACTAACTCCTGCTTGTGCAAGATTAGTTACGGTGTGCTGTTCTGCTAGCAGACTGGGCCAACCTAAATAGTCTTTATATTTAGTAGACCAATCTGCGGCAAAGCTATCACCAATGATGAGTATATTACTCAACTACTTCCTCTTTTTTAGACTTCTTTGGTTTTTCTTCAACAATAGCTTCTACTACTGCTTCGAGTTCTTCTACATCAACAGTCTTGTGATGTGGATTAGCAACAAAGTCTGCCATGGCACGATCCAAACATACATCTTCATTTCGTTCCCATGCTTTGCGGAACTTCTTGATAATAGTGCCATCAACTAATGTATATACCAAACTGTTACCTTCTTTAGCAAGTAAGCCCTTGCCTTCAAACAAGTCAACTAGACCAGAGTAGGGATTCATACCTTCTTCGTACGGAATCTTAACCTGTACTGATTCAAAAGGTTTAGCATAACGTGTTTTCATAATCTTACAAGCGGCACGAATACCTTTAACTTCTGAGATCTTGTTGCCATCTTCATCTTCTTTTAATTTCAACTTACGCATTGCCACAACGATAGAGCTAGCGTAGATAAAACCCTGTCCACCGCTGATCTTGTCATCAGGATCAAACATGTCCTGACTTGCGTATGTGTGTGCTGTACATACTAGGCCTAGATTCAAACTACCAAACATATTAACACAATTACGAACTAGTGCGGCAAGTGCTTTGGGCTTACGACCCATATCGCCTTTCATGTCTCCTGCTTCAAATTGGTTAACGTCTGTTGGTGTTAGCAACATGCCCAACGAGTCAACTACAAACAAAACCTTAGGACGTTCTAGTTCTGGTAGTGTTTTGTATTCTTTAACAAACTCACTGATCATCTTGCCCACATCGTCGATCATGGCCATGTTAAGTTTGAGAAGTTTGTCTTCACTTGTGTCTACATTCAATGCGTGTAGCCACTTTTCGTCAAGTGCGTTTTCACTATCTACCAGGATAACATAGATGCCTTGCTTTTGTGCGTTAGCTACCAAGTTACCTGAACAGATAAATGATTTACCTGCGCCAGATTCTCCAGCAAACACGGTAACTTTACCTAGCGGAACACCTTTGTTAAAGTCTCCACTGATCAAATAGTTTAATGCGTAATTGTTTGTGCTGATCCAGTCAGTTGGATCTGTAAAGCCGACGCTAATACCGTCGATACTTTTTGTAATGCTTTTGCGAAATTTTGATACGTCAAATGGTTTAGCCATGATAGTTTCCTTATTGATTATTGTTAGTTTAACACTCTTTTAGAAAAACGTCAACTGGAACGTTTCTCTTAATTAAATCCCGAAAGTCATTTTCACTTTCGGCTTTTGGGGCACAGAACCCACATCTACAAATTCGTTTTTTACATTTAATAATGGGCATTGCTCCATTATCCAATTGATCCTTAAGCGTACTTATAATCTTTTGTGCGTTGTTAATATTTCCTAAAGGTTCTACGTTGCCAGTTGTGCTCATTAGGCAATCCTTATTGGTATATACAGCACCATCTAGTTGCCGCACAAACAAGAAAAACCAATTTACACTACATGACCAACCTTCAAACCCTTGTCTGGGAACAAACCCCACACTAGATTTTAAATCGCCATTGAGACTTAATTTACGTCCGCCACAACAACTACGTCCTTCTTCAATTGCCTGTACCTTGTCTTTGGTTACTTCAGCAGGAACCATCCAGTATGTCTTAAGTGTAGAATATTGTTCGCCTGTATACTGCCATTCCGGTTGTTGGTTATCCAAGGGTTTTGCTGTATAGCGAATACTGTTTTCTTTACAAAATGTAATAACTGATTCAGAGTCTTTGAACAATTCTAGATCGTTGTGCATCATTACTACGCACTTAAATCGTTTATTGTTTTCTTTAAGATACAATAGATTTTTTAGAACTTGATGTTTTTGTTTAGAATAGTTTTCTGAATGATAGCTTACAGTAAACTCATCTATTAGCGGAACAATACGTGCCCATCGACTTTGTCCTACTACTCCATTTGTAGTACAAGTTACAGTTAGATACCACGAATCTTTATATTGTTCATGTTTGTCTTTCACTGCTTTTAGGATCGTAATAATGTCGGGATGGAATAAACTTTCTCCACCATAAACATTTAAAACTACTTTGCGTTGTGATTCTTTCTTATGCCGCATATATTGATCTACGTATTCATACATAAAATCAATTGTGCGTAGACATTCTTCTAGCGGAGGATGCCGAGTTGAGTTGTCGTGACCACCTTCTATACCCGTAGGACAATAGGAACAGTCTAAGTTACATAACTTAGTTAGTTCCCAGTCTAGTAGAAAACTTGGAATATTAGTTGGATCTAATGCAAACCCAATAGAATTTATCTGATTCATAATGAAAGAGTGGGGACCAAAGCCCCCACACTCGATCAGTTAAAGTTATTGCTTCTGACGATTACGAATCATTGCTAAAATATCTTCTGCCTTTTGGCTAGAAGGTTTAGCGGCTTCTACTGGGGCAGTAGGAGTTGGTGCTTCGTCTTCATCTTCAACTACAACTGCTGGCTTTGCTACCGGAGTAGGTGCATCGCCAGCATCTGCTGTTGCTTTTGGCGCCGCATTAGGTGTATCTAAACCGTAAGGTTTGTAATAAGCACCCCATTTGTCGGCATCGTATGCTTGACCATCAACCGATGCTTCAAACATTTCTTTGATAACCTTCAACTCTGTTTCGGTAGGTTGCTTAGGCAAGAAGTCTGACAAGTTAAACAGTCCATGCTCGTCAATAGCCGCTTGTTCTTCTGCTGTTATAGCAGATTCTTTACGTGACCACTTGCTTGTAGAGTAGTCAGCATAGCCACCTTTACTTGTTTTAACAATTTGGAAATCCAAACCACGTTGCAAGTCTGTTGGCAATTCTTCCATTTCTGGATCCATCAATGCCGCTTTGATGATATTAAAGATCTGTGGGCTAATAGTAAAACGACGGATTGGATTGGCCGGCGTCTTGTCATCGCTTAGTGCGTTCTCACGTACAAAGCCTTGGAATACATAGCTCTTCTTCTTCCAATACTTACGACCCATTTCCTCTAGGCTAGGGTCTTTGAACCAAGGACGTACCTCGGCTAGAATTGGACATGCCGCACCATACATTTCCATACATGGAACTTGAACTACAACTGGCTTGCTGTCTGCTTGGCCTTTTACGCCAGCAAATGACAAACGAATCATTGCTCGTTCAGCCCAAAAGAAGCTGTTCTTGGTGTTACCGTCGGGGAGGAATCTAATACGTGTGGTAGAGCCTTCTGCAATGTTCCAATGTGGATAGATAGCGTTGTCGCCACCTGATTGTTTGTTGCCGCCGCGTGTATCTTGCGACTGAAGTTTTGCTCTAATTTCTGCTAAAGTTGTGGCCATGATGTTTTTCCTTTATATAAGATGGTCTTTAAATATGCCTAGATATATTCTAGCACTCCGCTAGTATATAACAATATTATTTAGCTTGTCAAACTGTTTTTTAGATTTTATTACCGAACGCAATAGTTTTGGTAAATCTTTACATTTTGGCTAGCTAAACGGTAAAGCTCTTGCATCTTTTCTGCTTTACTTGTGCTATTATATAACGCATCAAGTGCAGATGTCAACTGTTTTATACGACTATATGGTGTTTTGGCAAGATCATATGCTTCGTCTAGAATAGTATCAAATGTAACAAATCCCATATCACGCAACCGCTGTAAGCTACCCTGCCCACTTACTAGAACAAATGGTTTGCCTGTTGCCAAACAGTTAGCAGTTTTTTCAGTAAACCAAAAGTTATCTATACTGTCAGTTTCACTTACTACTTCAATTTGAAAACGATTCCAAACATTGCCATAACTACGGCAAGCATCGTACCAATCGATCATGCCCATATGATGCTTACTTACTAGATCCACATCAAATGTTTTTGTCTGTAACCATGCAAGCTCATTTTCGTAGTGATTACTAAAGTGCTTCAGGGTTTCGTTTATAAATGGTTTGTTTGGTTGGAATGTAATATATGTATCGTTGGGAAAGGCTGTGTCTAGTTCATATGCTAGGCGTAAACGATTTAGATTGTAACGCCCTAGTGTAGTGCCAACAAACCTTGCCGCAGTTAAGTCACGATCAAACTCTGCAGGCAAGTATTGATTGACGCTGATAAAGATACCTAATTTTAATTGTGTTAAGTTAAAGTCTGGATCTAGGTTGGGGCTGTGTGTTTCGAATGTTACGGTGTTATAAGGAATACCCACAGTAGCACATAGGTACTTGATGAATTGTTCAAATCCGCTAAAGTCTGTGTTTTCGCCATCAAACAGTCGAACCACAATCTGTTGTCCACTATATTGTTTGGCCACAATGTCTAGCAACAAATCTTTACGTGTGATACTGTAGTCCTTGTGTACAAAGAACTGTCCAAGGATGACAATCTCGTTTGGGGTAACGGTAACTGCTTGCTCTATCATATTTGTGTTAGTAAGTACTCGGCCCACATACGATGACCTTGTTCGTTGGGATGGCGACTGTCTTCTTTAAAACAATATTTGCAGGAGTCTAGCAGGTCCATTCTTTTACCAGCACGATCCATTATGTCAAGTACGTCCGGGAATCTAGTTTCATAGTTCATTTGATCGATATGTTCGCTAATAACAATGTGTGTACCATCTTGTACGGTTGTACCCAGCATTACTTCTAGCCATGATTTTTTTACAGGAATATTGCTACACGAGTCTGTAAAGTTATGTGCCACAACAAATTTAATTTTAGGGTATCTCAGTGCCAATGTTTGAATCTGTCCATATGCTGTGGTTACTATTTTTTCTAATACACGCTGTTGAGTTATTAACCCGCGATCAATTAGTTGCAGGTCTTCGTGTCTACCAGACTCTGTTAGAGTAATTACACACACTATCTCGTTGTACTTGAGATTTTTTGCAAGTAACGTTTCCAACCAGGTCAGCATTAGGGTATTTGATCCGCCGGGTAATGCTAAATTCATCCAGTCTGCCCACATGTGTTCAGCCATGACGTTACCGTATATGTGTGCTAGTCTATAGTCAGTATCGTCGATGCCGTTGCGTACTTTAGTCCGGCCTAGGCTGTCTCCGTAAGTCCAGCTATCACCTACTGTAATTAACAGCTTGGTCAATTCTACATCTGTGGGTCTATGTACATACGAATACGGATTGTCAATCATTGACCAACTTGGCACTTCAAACATACTGAGTTAGATCCAATGTGTTTAGTCGATCCCATTGCTCATATACATAAGCATGGAAGCGTACACGATTTAGTACACAACGATAAAAATACTTTTGATAGTCTTGGTATGGATTGTTTATCTTTGCAATGCCATTGAGTGCCACTGTGGCATATTGCTGTTGCTGTTCTCTATCGCCAGCACGTTCGTTTACAATACTGTAGTCAAATATATCTTCGAATATATCAAAGCCTTGTGCTTTTAAGTAATCGCGCAGGCGAGGTTGTCCGTAGACAAAGAAAGGACGTAGACCCAATACTGGCTTCCAAGTCTTTTCACTCATAAAGAAGTTCTCAGGGTTAGTATTAGAAAACTCTGTTTCTGTTACTATGCATAATAAGCTACGATTCCAATTGGCCAAGTCGCCTAGGCTAAAGATATCATTTTTAATCTTACGGCTAACTGTACCTTCGTCTGTGCCCATGTTGCCAAACTCATCGTTAATACCTTGGTCTGGATCAAAGTCTGTGTCTATTGTTAGCGCACGATCACCGGGTAACCCTAAACTAATGAATCCTTCATCTTTAACTGCTAGCAAACGTTCTACTAGTGCCACACGATGTTGATGCGGTTTACGATTTAAACAAATAAACTTACGTGCATTGGTGTGTGGAGCTAGCTCGTAGTCGGGGTAATCACGGAAGTAAAAGTCGCATACCATTGCCCAAAAATCTAAACGGTATTGATCAGCATTACCTATAATAAGATTGGGGCGACCGCATTGTTCAACTGCTTCAAATATTTTTGGTACTGCCGGGTCTACAAAGTTGTGACAAATAACAAACCCGGGATCTGCGCTAGTAATTTGCACTGATAAATCGTTTTCGTGTAGCCATGTAGGATTAATAATCATGGCTCGCTCTACTGTAAGCTGTTGCTTGATTTTTGATTCTAGTATTTGTCTAATTAGATGCTCGACACGGCCAGCTTTCCATGCGTAAGGAAAGCCATTGGTTGACTTTATAATTTCCATAAATGATTGTTTAGTTGTATTTAACGACGGATGCCAGCAAGGCTACGAATAAAATCCAAACTGTCCTGGGATTCATTTACATTTGGTTCTTCTAAAGAACTTGCACCGTATGTATCAGTTGGATGCGCCATTTGCGGGCTTGTTGCGGCTACCCAATTTGTGCCAGCATCATCAACATTATTTTCGCCGTATGTTAACTTGCCGGCTAACTCTGGCATATTGTCTTGTAACCATTTTTTAACTACGGGACGTACATCATAATCAGGTTGATCTTGATAGTTAGCCAAGGCATCATTTAATGCATCGCTACCAATTAACGGTTCTAAACGATCTTTTGCTGTACTAGATGTAATTGGCGATTTTAATAGTTGCTGTAGTGCTGTTGCTTTATCTGATGTATCTGGTTTAATCCAAGTACCTTCAGTTACTTCATCTGCCCACTCAGACAACTCATCGCCTAGTTGCCCGGCTGATTCTGATTGATATTTTTTGTATGCTTTATATACAATAGGTAGTGCTTCTGTAAAACGATCATCGTATGTCTTTTTAACAAAACGTTCACGTAGTGCATCTACATCAATTTGATTGTCTTGTTGAGATTCCGGTTCTAAAGTTTCAAAATAACTTTTGTATCCGCGAGCACCACGCATTACACGCAACTTGCGTTTAATTTGATCGTAATGGTGTACAGCACAACGAGTCATATCTGCTGTTTCTTCATCTTCAAATTGACGATGTTTAGTGCTACGAACAAAGTGTCGCATTGCTGACATTTCAGCAATTAAATTATCAATATGTTTTGCACGTTCATCATACATTGTACCGCCAGCATTTAAATGCTCGGCCATTGCATAAGCACCGTGTAAGTTTTTGTGTCCTAATAGGAAGCGTTCGCCGCGTTCGGTTTCTAAGAAAATTTCTTGGATGCGTCTTGCGCGGCTTCCGCGAATTTCATCGTTTACTTTGTCTGCGTGACGGATTAAAATTTTAGTATTGCCTTTATCAGCAAAGCTATTGTATGGACGTCCCGGAGTACCGTATAACTTACTTTCTGTTACAGGCATATCATCTGTAGTAGATACGTCGTCAACTCGAGCTTGCTGTTTAACGTCTTGTAGTTTTAAATTGGATTTGTTAATGTCGCGGGTGTCAAATGTTAATAAATTGCGTTTTGCAAACATTCTTAAATTGCGTAAAAATTCGTACCATTCTTTGCGTTGGTCGCGGTCCATGTCTGCAGAAATGTTTTGGCCAAAGTACACTTTTAAACTAGTTTCATCAATTAAACTAATAGTCACTGTGCCAAATTTTGCACCATCACGTCCTGTGTATGTAAAATTAAAGAAACGGGCTTTTTCTGGATCTTGTTCAGCCTGAGCTTTTTCATCGCCCAAGGTTACGTTGGTAAATCTTGAGCGTATTTTCTCAAATAATGCAGTTGCAATGGATTCAATTTCTTTAGACATAAAACTATTTATCTTATATCATTATGAACGGCATAGGTTCAATAAAATTATCTATACTATCTTTAAGTTCGCCATCTAATCCTGCATCAAACTGCTGTAACAGCATAATCATGCGTATTGCTAGCAATGCACTCATAACCAAGTCATCGTGTTCACCTATTTTAGCCGAAAAACTGTTACCACTTGCTACAAATGTCTTTAATTCACTAATTAGAGCTTTACTGGCAATATGCAGTCTTTTGGTTTCAACTAAACTTTTAAACTTGGCACAGGCACTTAGTTTGCTTTTGTTTGTTGTAGTAAACCCCTTGCGATAACGCACACCGGCACCACCTTTACGTGGCTCACTAAGGAATGTACCCGGGATATTTTCTTCCCCAAGTTCATTTATAGCAACCAGAGCGGCTTCACCTAGTGTATTATTTTCAACACTATAGTACACATTATTTGTTCCAGTTACATCTACTAGATGCTGGCAAATCTCTTTCATAATAACTACCTGTCGTTGAACAATAGTTTTATTATCCCGCCACTCTGCTACTTGTTTAAGCCCGGGCATTTCAAATACTTGTATAGCCGCTGGGTCACTACCTGTTCCTAGGCTGGGATCTAGTGCAACTACGTAAGTATGATCTTTTGCAGGCTTTTTATACCAACGTATTTGTCCTTGTTTTTCTATAGGATCAATTCCGGCCATTTCAACTAGGTGTAATGGATTAATTAATGTTTCATCAAAGATAATGAATTCACATTCCATCTCACGTCTAAAACGTTCTTCGCCTAACTGTGCTCGCATTTGTGCGGCCCACTTCTCATCACGATCCGGATGTTCTTGCCAGGCGCTACGGAATGCTTTAAATCCGTTTTGCCCTAATTCAGTTTCGTTACCTTGTTCATCAAAGCATTTATTAGCACTACGCCAAATTTGTGCAAATTGATCTTCATCTGAGTTTGGTGTTGATGTAATAATACACTTACCACCAGTTGCTAGTGTAGGAGTGATGGAAGTCCAAAATTCGCTGGCAATGGTCGGACGAACGAATGCAAACTCGTCACAGTACAAGAGTGATAAACTCATACCGCGTCCTGTGTTTTCTGTTGTTGTTTGACTTACAATACGGCTTCCGTTTTCAAAATCCAAGCTACCTTTGTTATAACTAGTAACTCCGGCTCGTATGAAGTCTGGACAATTCTCATAAGCATAGCGTACACGTTGCATAATTTCTTGTGCGCCTAGATACTTGTGTGCGGCAACAAGAATAGTTGAATCAGGAACAAACATAGCATACCAAAGCAAATAGCCTGCGGCACTGGTCGATTTGCCCGTTTGTCTAGGCATTAGTGATATAGAGAATCTATAATTGTGATATGTGCTAACTAGACGTTCCTGGTACTCAAATGGATGATATTGTATAGCACCTTTAGTCGGATGTTGTATATGGAAATAATTATCCATAAAGTAAGATGGGCCCGTTTCTGGGTCAGCACATCGGGCTAATTCCCTGATTTGTACTTCAGTATAAGACATCCGTTTATACGGTGCCTTAATAATTGCCGTTTCTAGTTCTTTACTCATAAACAGTTTTGTGTTATACTTGTCATATAAGTATATTTAACTTCGAATACACCAACGGGTAATCAAATGTCAGACACACTACTACTTAACAGCAACTACGAACCAATCAGCGTACTACCCCTAAGTGTCATTAACTGGCAGCATGCCATAAAGCTAATGTACTTGGGAAAGGTTCATGTTATCGAAACCTATCCAGACTGGATACTACACAGCGAACGTTTAGCTATAAATGTTCCTAGTATCTGCGTGACCAAAGATTATTTCCATTATAAAAAATCTGTTAAATTTAGCAGATATAACTTATATATGCGTGATTTATTCAAATGTCAATATTGCGACGATGTGTTTGATTATGAAGATTTAACCATTGATCACGTTATCCCACGTAGCGGTGGTGGCAAGACCCAATGGGAAAACTGTGTTACCAGTTGTAAATCATGTAATCATGCCAAGGGTAGTAAATTGATTAAACCGTTGATTAAACCATACAAGCCTGATTATTATAGTCTTGTTAACCAGTGGAAGAAAATGCCGTTTAGTGTCAAACAAGATAGTTGGTATCAGTACCTTGGAAGACCCGAGTTAGACGCGGCTTAACGAGTGCGCGGCCGATATTCTGGGTGGGCTTGAAGATAGTCTTCACACTTGTCACGCAGGCTACCATTTAAGAATGGTCGACTAAAGTTAATTATAAACCATAGGTCATCGCCGGGTTTGGCACAGTATTCTGCTTCTAGTGCATTGCGCTCTTGTGCAGTATAACTGATATTGCTACCAGCATTGGCCTGATCTGTTGTGCCCACAGGACTAACAATACCATTTTCTCCAGCTTGCGGAACTTGATCCAACATGCCACCTACAGGACCAGGTTGGCTCATATTACCAGTTGACTCGCCAATACTAAATGGTAAGCCCGCTAGGCGTTTGAGTTCGTTTAATTCTGTGGGGTCAATGAAAGCATCGGCATCACCAGTTTCGCCTTGTGGTACAAAGTGTTCACTGGTGATTCTATATTGTTTCATTAGCTAAGTTTCTTAATACTTTCGTATTCTGCGGCAAGTTTTGATTCTAGTGCAGAAACTGCAATAAGAGTTTTTTGTGCTCTTGATGGAGGAGTTGCTAATGCATTGTCGCCGTTGTTCTTGGTAGGGCGATCTGGATTCATTGCTTTCTCTCCGGCATCTCCCTCGCCTGGTCCCATAGTAGAACCTTTCATGCTAGCATATTGTGGATTGGGTGCATTTACAGGATTTGCGCCAGCATCGTCAACATCAATTCCAGATTCGTCGACTTCTTGTTCTGGCTCAATACCAATAACTTCAATGCCCGGTTCTTCTTGGCCCATTTCTGGTTCGGCTTGTAGCTCTTGTGCTTTAGCACCATCGCCTAGACCGGCTATACGTAACATCTGTAATAAACTAGCGGCATGTTCACCTGTAGCACTAACAGTAACGTTTTTGTTACCATCGCTACTTAAACTTGTGCTGATATTAAAGTTGCTTTCTTCGCTGCCTGGCAGTTCCATGCTTTCTTTTACAGGAATTTCTTTTCCGTCAACTTTGACTTTTTCGCCGGCTTGTACACCATCAGATTTGGCATTACGTACTGCTTGACCAAATGCGTTGCCTTCGTCTGTTTCTTCTTCGTCTAATTCTTTATCAGCAATACTGCTGTTGTTGGTAAATGTTTCACCATCTTGCTCAAAACTATCGCCTTTGGCTGTGTTAGCTAATTTGCCGCTGAACGCATTGCCTTCAGTTTTTAAACCAGCTAGTTGAGCTAGTTCATCTAGTTCAGTTTTTAATGCGTCTGGATGTGTTTCACCTGTACGACGTTGATAAAAATCATGTTCTGGCTTTTTATCTTTTTGCATAACATCACGTTGTGTTAACGGTGCTTGTCCAGATGCCTTACGCATATATGCCGGAATGTCATAGTCACGTGGGTTAGCGGGATCAATTGCTTCGTCTGTACCCAATTCTTGATGTAAACGGTCTGAGATCCATTCGTATGGGTCTCCATCACGTGCTTTAGCTGTACCGTATGGCATTTCGCCATTGTCACAATAGTAATCAAACAATGCATCAAACAAAAGATCGCCTAGATCGTGTCCCTCTTCGAATGATTTAACTTCATGTTTGAAACGATTTAAAATATGTTTTAGTGTTTCGCCTGACTCGTCGACCATATGGCGGCCTTCAGTTAAATTTGTTTCTACCATAGACATTGCTTCGTCTAATGTATGTACACGACCTTTAACTTTAGGTTTAGGAACAGCACCTGTTGTACGTCCAAATGGATCGGACATCTTAGTGTATGTTGGTGCTTTAACTTTAGCTGGACGACCGCGTCCTAGTTTATTGCCTTCGGCATCAGTCTTAGCTACTTTAACGGCATGCTTGCGTGGGCGGCCGCGCTTGCCTTTGTTTGTATCTTCGATATCATCATTGTCATCAACTGGATATCCTGGGAAATCTGTTTTACGATGTGTAGTTACACCGTTTTTGTATGTTGTTTCGCCCTCAACCATTCCGTGTTCTTCGCAGTTACCAGATTCGCACATAGCACATTCTTCTGTGCTAGTTCTAATAGGTGTAACACCTTTGGTCATTGCATTGTAACCACCCGGGGCAAGTTTACCCGTTGGCTCTGTTGTTTTGTTAAAAGGTAATTTGCTACCAGCGGCACGTGCCGACCGGGCCATGCCAGCAGTAGCATCACGATGTGATTGTGCTTCGGGACTACCATCTTTACCAACATGTTTCATTTGCGAGTAATGACCAACTGGACCTTTTGTATTGCCAGCAACACGAATAGCTTCGTTAGTAGTTGTTTCAGAAAATTGTTTCGCTAGACGAGCTTGAACAGCATCAACACCCTGTAGTACAGAGCCCTTAGCTTCAACACTTTCGCGAATTTCTTTTACAAGAGCAAAACGCTTCTCTTCAGGTGTTGGCTTTAGTGCCTCTAGTTTTCCAAGAATGGAATACATATTATCGTTTGGGTGGTTCTTGCTCATTGTCTTAACCTTTTACTTTATAAACTTTATTTTGCGTTGTTCCAACTGGACTTTTGTCACCCATTGGAGCATTGTTTGTTGTCTTACCAGCTTCTTTACTTTCCTGGGCAAACTCAAACTTGCGAGATTCTAATTCTTTTAATAAACTACCAATACGACTTTGGCCAGCTAGTGCTTGTGCGTCTGGCGCATCTTTTAATTCAGTTTCGTCTAGTAAGGCGCCTTCATGGTCTTTACCATTTGCTTCGGCTTCGTCGGTATAGTTTGCTTCATTTAAATTACGTACATTAATCCAATCAACATTAATGCCAGCACGTTCTTTAATAAGTTGACGTACTACAATGTTTGTAGTTGGGTATGTTAATGTAACATCAAATTGGTATGCTTCGCATGGGCCGCCCCATTGTGGGAAGTCACGGTGTTCTTGGATTGGTAAACTTTTAACAGCACTTACGCTTTCAAGTTGGTATGCTTCAAGCGCATTTTTAATTTTGTCCATTACTTCACCAGTTGGGTTGATGCCGGCTAATTTAATGCGGAACTCGCTTGGCTTGCTTAGTTCAAAAATGTAAGTTTGGAATGGCTTTAACATTGTATTAATCCTGTATATTGTATATTTAGCTCTGATGGCTTATTTGCTGGGCTTGTTTGCAAGTATCTGTTTTAGTAAATCATTGCGATCTAGTACTACACCGTGGCCTTCTACTGCCTGTTCTTCTGGTGTGCCAGCGTCTTTTTTAATTTGGTGATCTAGTTTAGCCTTAGCTAACTGTAACTGTACCATTTTAAGCTTCTTATCTAGTTTAGCTGTTTTAGCTGTAATGGCATGCCCTAACATAATACCGGCTGTTTGTAGTATAACACCTGAAAAACGTGGTTCTACATTCATACCCAAATCTATTAGATCTTCAGCTTTACTTTGTGCTAGTTTAGCCAGTACATCTAATTCAGCATCGCCGGTATCTAAATCGTGTACTGTGGGCAGGGCCGCATCTATTCGATCAATAGCATTATCAACATCAAGTATTAGCTCGCGATTTTGCTCAACAAAACTTGTGCTTTCTTCAACTGTAATATCTATGTTGGTTTCTGGGGGTAAGTTAAATAGTGATTCTAATTTTTTAGTCATACCAATATTTATTTGCCGCGGCCCTGGGCGAAAATCATATCTTCCGTAACTACCCGGAAGGTAACTCCGTGAGCTCGGCACCAGGCACGGGCGGCTTCCCATTTTGCCATATTAAGTATAGCACTTGCCTGGTCACGAATGTTCTTGGCACCCTCCAAAGTGGTTTCCTTTTTGGGTTTAATTTCAATTACTTCGGCGTGTTGCTTGCCAGTAGCATCACCGTAGGTAATTAAAAAATCTGGGACATAAATTGTATTTTTACCAGTTAATGGATTTTTGTAGTTGATTCGAACTGCTTCGCTTGCCCAATTTATAATGTTGGGATTGTTGTCACAAAATTGCATAAACACAAATTCCCAACTACTACGATAAGTTGGAGTTTTGTTGCCTACATACTTTGCTGGATTTTGTAGTTGAAATTTGCCTTGTGCGTATTTGGACATTATAAAATAATACTTCTAGATATATATGTGCTGGTTGTTTTGGTGCCGTTGTTAATACCAAGGCTACTAGTGGGTGCTCGACTAATATTTAGGAATGCCGCAAGGTATGAATTTAACTCGCCCCGAGGTAAATTTTGAAATTCACTTAGTACTGACATTGGATCAATATTTTGTGCCATTGCAGTATACAATACTGCCGATGCCATGTTTTTTCCAGCAGTGGCATTTTGAGTATATTTTTCAAAGAATGCAACAATAGCATCATTGGTACCTGCACTTACATTAAACGGAGTGGCATAAAAATTATTAAAATATTTTGGTGCTTTGTTTTTTGCGGTCGCAGGAGTAAGGTCAGGTGCCGTTATGTTCGTTGCTGTTGTTGACTGGCTATTAGATGACATAGTTAGAAGTCCGAATCAGTATGAGTCAATGGGTCGAACGCTAACCGAGAGGCTGGCACAAAACTAGTATTGAGATTAATCGGAAGATTGTTGTTAAGAAAATTACTTACTCCAAGGTTTATACCGCCAAGTGTAGTCGACGAATCACCCCATGCTGTTGATAACGAGGTTACACCACCAGCTACACCTTTTTCAATACCCCCCGATAATATTCCTACCCCTTCTGCAATTTTTGTATTTAAATAATTCATACCAATACCAAGTACCAATGAGGTAGCCATGTTTTCAATAGTCTTTAATGCTTGATTTGGATTAGCAATAATACTTGCGGCCATACCCACAATACTTGAACCATTGGGCCCAAGCCCTTTTGCTATTGCGCCGGTAATACCGTTTGCTAATGTACTGGTAGCACTTCCTACTAGGCCAATACCAGCAGATTGTAATTGTTGTCCTAGCACCGCACTACCAGTAACACCTTGTGTTAAGCTGCCAAGACTTGGTATACTATAACCGCCACCATTTCCGCCGCCTGCCATGCCGTTAGTTACTTGATTAAATAATGGTGCAACTGCATTAGACGGGTTTCCGCTGGCCGCTTGTAGCGCAACGTCACTGCGAATAAATGGCATGATAGCCGTTTGATTGTTGGCTAAATCTGTTATTTGATTTGTGTTAGAGCTAGATTGCGGAGCATTTTGTGTAGTGCCTGGGTAACTAGGGTATGGACTTGGTGTAGTATCGTAATGCAAATCCATGAATCCACCCACTGTATTGTTTGTAACTTTTCCTTCTAAGTATTTCACGGTTTCATAGTTTACTGTCATGTCCATTGACATAAAATCACTGTTGCTAATGTCGTGATCACTATGAGCAAATCTAGTAATCATTGGATTGACTAATTGGTATTCGCTAAAGTTACCTTGGTATAAACTATAAATTCTTATTGCTTGTATATACTGTACTGGTTGTGTACCATTTGCATTATTGTATCCTACTGCTGGTCGTGGACTGTATCCCCAGTCAAAACTTGGACGGCTTTGATATTTGTGCTGTGCCGAATATGTTGCGTCAGCATAGTCTGGGTCGCGATAGAAATAACTATAGTAGTCATACCAAAATTGTTTTACGTTATCTGCTTGGTCATCACGGAAACTAATGTTTACTGGATCATAGTTAATTTTGTTCTGTACAAGATTTCTGCGATTATACGCATTATGTACTTTGGTATCAATTGAAAATTTTGGCAACGACACTGACTTAACTACCATGCCTAGTTCTTGCGCGGCTTGATTGCTAATTTCAGTAATTAGCGGATTGAAGTCAAACTCAACATAGAATAAAAAACCATACTTGGGACTCAGTCGGAAGTTACTATCAACAAATATTTTCTTACCATGTTGATAGCTACGTAAAATAGTTTCTTGCGGTTGTTGGTTCATACTAATATTTATGCCATAAAAAAACCCGGGTTTTAATCCGGGTTTAGTTTATTTAAAACGACTAATTAGTTTACACTAGAACCAGGTGTCATGCTAACTACGCTAGTACCAACGCCGCCACCAACTGTTTGAATAGCATTGTCGAAGCGAATTGTTAAAGCGATTTGCACTGGATCGTTACTCTTGTAGTCCATTGAACCCCAGTCAACTTGACTTAGGAAGCAACCGTCTAATTCCCATGCTTCAAGAACATTAGGCATAACTGTACCATTGCCGCCATCTAACATTTCGTATGTTAGTTGGAACTTGTAGTTAATACCAGCTGCCGCACTAGCTTGTTCCATAAAGTCATACTGTTTCTGAACTTGTTGCCCAACTAACTTACTAACTGCACCGGTGCTGTCATCACGTAAGTTGATTGTTGTTTCTTGCCACTCTGGTTTACCTTGTAAGTATACCTTACTGTTGTAAACATCAAGTGTAATTGGTGTAAAGTTTACGTTTGGACGCTTGATATCAACAACCTGCTTAGTCAATTCGTTTGTTTGGTTTGTAACGCCAAAGTTGATAAAGTTCGCACGGAAGCGATACGATAATTTTGGCATTAACAGACCTTGATTGTCTGCTGACTGGTTGTTCGCTAAAGGAACTGTAAACTTACTTAAACTTGCTACGGCCATAATATTCTCCTATACTCTTATTTATCTATATTCTTAAGTTGAACTTGCACCAAGCTGTTTTACAGTTCCGGGATTGTATAACGCAATTGGAATGTAGATAAACTCAACATCACGCATTGGCTCAATTGCTACGTCAACATACAGTTGATTATTAGCAATAGTGCTTGGTGTGTTATTACTTGTGTCGCAGATTACTAAGAAGTCATATAGACCACGCTTGCTTAATAAATCGTTACATGCGCTTTCAATTTGAGTTGCAATACTCTTACGTGTAATTGTATCGTTTGGTTCAAACAAGAAGCCATTGCTGATTGTGGCAAAGATTGTACGTAAGTAGTTTTCTAAGCGAACAACGTTTACACGATTACGTGCTGTTTCAGCACCACTACGTGTTTCTTGACCCCATACAACTAATCCTGTGCCAGGCAATTGTGTAATTGGGTTAACGTTAATACTGTACAATGCATCACGTAGACCTTGGTTAACACCGTTGTGTACAAATGCACCTGAGTTGATATCAACGTAACCAATGTCACTTAGGTTGCTTACTAGGCCACGGTTAACACCAGCTGGAGCAAACCACTGATATGCAACTTGGTCATTGTACAAGAATGTACGTAATACTGCGTGACTTGCTGGTACTGCTACTGTGTTGCCTGCCAAGTCGTTTGTTAAACCAGCTGGGTAATATACACCTAGATATGGGCTAGCTGTTGCTAGTCCGTTACCATTTTTGTTACTTTCCCATGCTGTAATATCAGTTACGTTTGGTGCCAATGTCATTGGCGTGTCACCGATAATAAAACCTGTACTTGTACGGTTGTTGTTTAATGTTACCAAGTTAGGAATTAACTCTGGATAACCAGGAGCAACTAACAAGTTAAAATTATAGTTTGCATCTAGTACATCAGTGTTGCTGTCAACAGCTGATTTCATTGCGGCAACAACAATGTTACGTTGTGCGGCGGAACCAGCATACATAGTACCATCTTCTTTAAGACCACTTACACTAACCCAAGCATCTTTAACTACATATCCGGACGTGCCAGAGAACTGAGTAAAGTAATTGCCTACAAATTTCTTAATGTTGTAGCCTGAACGACGTGTGTTGAACAAGATTGTTCCACGTGGATATAAACGATAATCTGGGCAATCAACATCAGTATGATTACTTGTTAATAGTGTAACTGTTGAAGGCAATACGCCTGCGGCAACATCAGTGGTATTACCAACTGAACTGCCGGCTGTACCGTCCCACCGTGCATCAGCAAAAATAATACCATTGTTGCTAATATGATCAGTGTTATCAATTGCTACCCATGCAGTACCATTGTAACGTGATAGAGCCGGGAAGTTTACTAAGTCTGATGTATCCAACCATAAGTCGCCAGCTTCTAATATTGAGCTGTCAGATTGGCTAGTTGGTTGTGTTCCAGACACGATAACACCTGCTGGATCTGTGTTTCCTAAGTTGTAACCACGAATATCTGCAGAAACGTTTTTGTAACCTTTCCACCCACCAACATCACTGATCATTACATCGATGTCTGTTGGATTGCTGTAGTACCATAGTGTGCCATCTGCTGGGGCGGCATATGGCTCTGTTGAACTGTAAACAACAGAACGTGTAATACCGTTCCAATTGTTAACAGCAATGTTTCCGTTGTCTAGTACTACAAAGCCTGATCCGCTACCTGTAACAAATCCAGCATTAGCTAAGTTCGTACCAGTTACTTGAGCTAGAACGATATGTCCGCCTTTGGTATGGATAACGCTTACTGTACCATCAGTATTAGATTGTGCTGTAACGTAAGGAATGTTAGCCGCTAAAATTGCAGTAACGAATCCGCTTGCGCCAGATGTTGGGCTAATAGTAACTGCTGAACTCATATTTGGAGTTCCTGGTGCAGTTGCTTGGATAGTAAACGAACCTGTTCCCGGGAACGCAGTTGGTGTACCACCAGTGGCAACCGTTTGTGTTCCTACCTGTTGCTCGCTAAAACTTAATCTATTAGCAGTTGAATCAGTAGCACCAAAGAAAGAAACTACTTGACCGTGTACAAGATTTGCGCCGCCACCAATTGGATCTAGGCCATAAATTGCACTGGGTGGGTAATCATACATTGGGGCCGGAATAGCTTGCCACGAATCCTTGGACATGCTGTATTTTTTAAGTGCTGGGCTAAAACCACTACCTGTTGCAGTTGTTTTCCACCAAATTGTACCAGCTGGATATGCCGACCAACCTGCACTTGGTTCTTGTGCAAATGTACCGTAAGACATAATAGGTGCATGGTATGTAGATAAAGTAATACCGCAAGAAGCAAATACACCAGATGCATCGTTAGATAATGTCATTGTGCCCAAATTAGTGCCGGCAGCACTTGTGGCAAATAATGCTAGACCTTGTCCAGGTACTGCTAATGCAGTAACGCCAGTGACTGCGGCTGTGTTAATAGCCGTTGCTAATGCACCAACAGTAGCATTAATTGCGCTAGTGTTAATAGTTACGTTGTTAATTTTAAATGAAGCACTTGTTGGTACTGTTGGGCTAGGAATATTTCCTTGTACTGTGACAGTACTGGTTTGCCATGCTGTGGAACCAACTTGTACCCAGCTGTTTGTTAGGCTTGCGCTGTTGACTGCGGTGGCTTTGTAGAACAAACGCACGGCTGTTACTGGAGCATTATTTACTCCAACAAATACTAATGCATAGCTACCTTGTGCGCCAATTGCCGCAATTGGAGTCGGAATATCGCTAATATTAACTACTTGTGATGTATCAGTAATTAATAATGGACTAACGCTAGTAAATGATGCAGGTGTAGTTCCGTTTGAACTGTAAATACCAAAATCTGTGTTGGCCAAGTCTAACCAATAGGTGCCATCGTCAACCATGCCAACTGGACGATTGCTTGTACCAACAAGCTCGTTTAGGTTAACATCTGCACGAATAGCAAATAACTGATTGCTTAAACCTAGTGCTGAATATGCTGTTAACAGACCGTATTCGTTTAGCTCGCTACCATTTAATGGTGTGCCAGCGGCGCTAAGTTGGAATGTTGGTGTGCCCATTGCTGTAATCAAGTCACGTTGACTTGTAAACGCTTGTAGCTTACCAGCATTGGCTTTGCTTGTGCCAGTTGCGGCGGAATTGTTATATGTTTTATCTTGAGCAGTTGCCAAGATAACTAATGGAACAGAACCTACATTGCTTGCAACATATTGACTCTGATCATTAATACTGATCGATACTCCTGGGGATACTAGTGCCATGGTGATCTTCCTTTAAATTACATGTTACAGTTATTTATAATAAAGGCACAAAATGATGGCAGTTGCAGGTGCCTTTGCAAAGGTTTGGGGTAAATAACTGTATGTTAAATCGCAATTTGTGCCCAGTATGCCACGTCAATGCTGTAGCAGTGAACTATATCAAGGATGGTATACACCATTACCGTAATATTTGTTCTAGTTGTAGCAGGAAAGGCAAAACTTTAAAGAAAGAACCAACTGCATGGCAGAAGGCCGGCTATAAGAAAAAGCCTGTATGTGAGAAATGCAATTTTAAGGCTAAATTACCGGAACAACTAAATGTGTTTTACGTTGACGGCAACTTAAAGAATAACAATCACTTTAATCTTAAGACAGTATGCTTAAACTGTCAGTCAGAGGTTTATAGGTCCCGCTTGGCCTGGAAGGCGGCTCCACTAACACCAGACTTTTAACTTGACTGTATAGGTCTTCAATGCTTCCGTTATTATCAATTAAAACATCAAACTTAGTACCAACCCAAGCAGTTTCGCTAACGTGAACACCTAGCTGTTTTAATTCTGTTTGTTTTTCAACATTGCCGCCATTGGCTAAAACTGCTGTTTGACACCAATTGGGTAGTTCGCCACGCTTGACCCAAACAACTCTGCCACCGGCTTGTTTAATACTTTTAATTTCGTTAGGGAAACGGCAATCGCTGATAACAATGTTATCTCTGCTTGACCGCAGTTTGTTTTCCACGCTGGCAATCCAAATATCGTCGTGAAAGCCTTTGCGGCACACTTCCGTTCCCCATAGCTGTAGTACCAGTCTAGGAGTTAAGGCAGGCATGTTCAAGCGTTCAGCCCACCATGGATCTACTTGTTCGCGCCACTCACGAGCTTGTTTGGTGCGTCCTTCTAGTAACTCACGATCCCAGTTAAACACAGCGGCCACAGCATCTTTAAGAGTACCAGCATAGCTGTCACGCCTAAATTCGTGGAAGTTAACCAAGTAGTCAGCAATAGTGTCTTTACCGCTACCAATAAATCCGCAGATGCCAATGATCATAAAAAAGCTCCTAGTGTATAAGAGCTATTTTTACATATTTTTAATATAAAGTCAAGTTATTTTTTAGGTTTACGGTTAAGTGTAATTGGCCCTGGATTTCGATGTGGGCTAACTTTTTGGATAAAGTCAGCTTCTTGGCTACCACGTGGGCTAATACGTTTGCTTTTTACGCCATGTGCTTTTTCTGTAGCATCAATAATGGCTTCACACGCATCGGTATATGCCACAGTTATCAATGATTGACCTGCTGGGCCTTCGAGGTCGGGCGGATGATGAAAATCCGGGGCACCGCCCATGTTAACACCAAATTTATAAGCATCATATGGATCTGAGCTTTGTAATTCTTTATGTATTTTCATCCCAGGCGTAGCAGATACCTGATCTGCTGGTAATTGGGATTCAATGATAATTTCTGTGATCTTCATACTATACTTATCCAGTTACCCAGGTTAGTGGCTGACTGCCATCAACATAAGTTTTAAGATCTTCTTCTAATTTTTCCATTTCGGCTTGTGCTTCATTTTTCAAAGCATCACCGTTTAATGAAGTACCACCTTGTGGGCCAGCAATTTGATTAAACTTACTACGTGCTTCACCAAGGATGCGTTTGCAGAAACTGTACGCATATTCTTGAATCCAAGGAAAAGCATAAGTGTCGTTAAAGATCATTTGATCAGGCTTGGTATTAAAAATATGTAATAACACACTTTCCTGTTGTGCTTGATCAGGGTTAGCACCTTGGAAAGGCATCTTACGTACTAGTGTAAGTTTCTTGGTTACAGGATTAAATGTAAAGTTCATATAACCACCAAACATACGCATGGCTAATTTTTGATAGTCAACAAACAATTCATAGTTTGTTAGACCGCCAACGCGACCTGCGGTTAGCATATAAGTGTTCAGGTAGCCACTTGCAAATGGTTCAAATTGGCTAGCTGTTGTACCTGTTACGCTACCAATACCACGACGGTGTATAGCTTTAACAGTCTGAATTTCTTTAGGCAGAATGTACTCTTGTGTCTCGGGTTCTAGCTTCAAGAACGCATAAGATTCTTCTGTGGAGTTTTGTGCTTTTTGACGATACTTGATCAGGGCTTGATTAATACCCATTTCGTAGTGTTCTTTTTCAAGCTCTACGTCTACAATGCCGTCACCTAATCGCATACGAATATAGTCAACAATACTGCCTCGCATACTGTCTGTAGTATTGCCATACGTCCAGTTAGGATCAGTAACACCAGGATTTGTAACTGTAGGATTTCCATCGAATGCAATATGGGCGCCCGACTGAGCACCTGTATTTGCATTAAACAGGCTCTTGGCTGTTATGTTGTTTTGACTGTCGAACCCTGGTTCAACTGTAACTGCATTAGTGAATGGTGTAGCCATTGATTACTCCGTTATACAGTATTTATTCCATACAACGGAGTACAGCTCTAATTAGGCTGTGCGTAATAGCACTACGTCGGCACTTATTCGACCATTTAGTTTAGTTTCAGTAGCTTTAATATCTTCAATAAACTTACGTAACTGTACCTTACTAGCCTTGGCAAACTCCTTGAGCTTTTCCTCCGGTTTACGAAGTGTTTTTGTTATGCTTTTGAACTCATCGTAGCCAATAATCGTGGTTCCTTTGACGTTCAAGGGACCGATGATGCTGTCGGCTACATACTTGCCTAACTTGCGTGTTTTACTATTATACACCCATAGTTCCTGTGAGCCAATGATATCTGCAGGGTTAATACTAATCAATCGAAGTACTTTATCTTCTTTGGAATACTTGAGCTTGCTGACTACTTTTTCTTTACTTACACTCTTTGGAGCACGTACTTTTTTGGTAGCTTTTTTAACACCGCGATACTGTTGTATGTCGTTTAAAATTTGATCAAGGAAGGTAAAGAACCGTTTAAAGTCTGCGGCTCTTAAATGGCTGTAACCTTCAACCAATTGTTCATCTTGTTTTTCGTATGCGGCTTTGAGCTCGTTAAATCTGCCCTGGTACACTTCTTCATACTTGCTTAATTGACTTTGCGGTACGTTGTTAGCAACCAAGAAATCATAACACTTAAACTGATACTCGGAATTCATCATGAACTCATCATAATGTCCTTCAAGCTCACCAATGGTATCTGCTGTCTTTTCGTTCATCCTGTCTTGAATAGTAGGAACGTATGCTTTAGGCTTGTCTGCCACTGCTTCTTCAACTTCATCGGCTGTGCTAGTAATTGCTCGAGCAATACAACCTTTAATATACTCAACATGGCGCCCACGGAATGGCATGCCAGCGCGATTGGCCATAATAAGACTACACGCTGTCATTTCAATTGCCTTGTCAGGACTACGTTGGAATGTTTTGATGTCGGCGGCAGTGAATTTAAGCTCAGGAGTTTTCATCCACTCTATCACATACTTTTTACAATCTTTTTGGCTGTAATAGTAATTGTAGTAGTAAAAACTTTGACGCATAAAATGATCAAATGTAGCATCGTCAAATGCTGTGGCACGTTCAGTATCCCACACTGGCTCACCGCCTGTGTACTTTTCATCAACCATCAATGGGTTGCGTTGTACTTTTACTTTTGACCGTACTGTTTTACCGTTGAGTTTCATGTCTTGCCTTTACTAAGGGTTTATATGCGAATTTATTTGCATGGGCATCATACAATGCCATGTGCGGTTTCCATCCTATTGTGTCTCTTTCCAACCAAAACCAATCTAATGCTTGTTGATCTATATCGCCCCAAATATTTTTTGTTGTTAAAAAATCGGGCAACATGTCGTCGGGCAGTAACATTATCATGTTACGCATCAACTGCCAATCTGTATTGTAATCAAAACAAATGGTACATTCCGTTTCACGATACAGCTCTAACCATTCTGCAAGCTCTTTGGCTATCATGTAGCGAGGGCCTGTTATTCTGTTTTTATGCTGACCCAATAACGGAAGTACTACTTCTCGAACAAAGCCACTACAGGCTTCTTGCCTATAGTCTGTTAGCTCTGCATAAAATTCTCGATCATTTTCGTCAACTAATCCAATGGAGATTAAGTCACATTCCGACTCGGGAAAATCTGTGAATTCCGTATCCAAAAATATCAACATAAGCTAGTATAGCATTTTGGTATTTATTTGTCAACCGTTTAGGAGTGTAGCAAATACTAGATATTGCTCTAAGGTATTTACTGCTTCTTGAAGTTCTTGTGTAAGCTCTTGTTTTTTAACTGTATTTTTGCCAAATCTGCGGCAAGTAACATCTTCTTTGCTTATTTCGTTTTGTATGCGTCTGCAATTTGTATACATTCGTTTTAAATCACGTTGATGCTCTTGTTTACAAGCGATAATTTTGAAATATAGCTCAGTTATAAATTGATCCATATTGTATTATATATTAAAACGATTTCTGGGTCAACCCGCGATAAATACTACAACTAACAGGATTCACTTATGGCACGTTTAAGTCTATGGAAAGACGGCAAACACTCAAATGATTACAAGTTTTTTGATCGCAGGATCAGTGAAATGTTTACCATTGGCGGTACGGGCGTACTATTAAACAAATATTTAGGTCCTACTAAACAAACTGGCAGTACAGATGCTACTATACCAGATTATTTAAATCAAAGCGAAAAGAATATTCAAGACTTGCTATGGTTAGAAAACCGCGATCGCAAGTACGATACTGAAGTATATAAAATGCGTGGTATCTATCAACGTGCCGATCAAGACTTTGACCTGAGCCAATTTGGCTTGTTCTTACAAACTGGAACTATCTTTATGGTATTCCACTTACGTGACATGGTTGATCAAATTGGCCGTAAACTAATTGCCGGCGACGTAATTGAATTGCAACACCTTAAAGATTTTGATGGATTAAATGAAGATGTACCCGCCGCACTAAAACGTTTCTATAGTGTAAGCGATGCAAGTTTTGCAAGTGAAGGATTTAGCCCAACTTGGTGGCCACACTTATGGCGTGTTAAACTTAACCCGCTAGTAGACAGTCAAGAGTACAAAGATATTTTAGATAAACTAAAAGCTGGAACAGATACTACTACCCCGGTGGGAGAAATTTTAAGTACGTATAACACATACATGGATATTAATAAGGCCATTGTTGCTCAAGCCGAAATTAATGTTCCTAAGTCTGGGTTTGACACCTCGTCCTTGTTTACTTTACCAACCAACGAAGCCGGTGATCAAGTTGCTACTCCAATACGAGCAGACAACACCTTTCTAACAGCCGACAACAATAACACTACCGCAGATGCAGGTGTTGCAAGTCCAAAGAGCAAAGTCCACGGATACTTAACTGGAGATGGCACAGCACCAAATAGTGTTGTAACTGGCGCTGGCGTTGCTTTCCCAGAAACGCCAAGTCAAGGAGATTATTTCTTGCGTTTAGATTACTTACCAAATCGTTTATTCCGTTTCAGTGGCTACAATTGGTCCAAGATTGAAGATGCTGTACGTACTAACCTAACACCTGGAGCAGATAATAAAACACAGAAGTCGGGCTTCGTAAATAACACTAATACTTACAAAGATGCCGCGGGCAATACACACACCGAACGTCAAAGTTTAAGCAAAGTACTCACACCTAAGGCAGATAATTAATGTCAGTAGTTCAATACAATTACGATGGTCAAATACGTAAATTTATAATTCAATTTATACGTATGGTTTCCAACTTCCAAGTACAGTTTGGAAAAGATAGTAACGGCGATCGCACACTACAAACTGTACCAGTGTATTACGGCGATCCGAGCCGCCAAGCTAGTGTAATTTTAAAACAAAATAGCGAAAACACGTTGAGTGCTGTTCCAGCCATGGCCGCATATATATCTGGATTCCAATACGATCGAGATCGACTACAAAACCCGTATCACGAAAGTACATTACGTTTCCGTGAACAAATATACGATAAAGATGCACACGCTTATACTGGACAACAGGATGGAATTTATACTGTAGAAAGATTAATGCCTGCTCCGTATAAGGTAACAATCAAACTAGATATATGGACAAGTAACACAGACCAAAAGCATCAAATATTAGAACAGCTGACTCCGTTGTTTAATCCAAGCATGGAAATTCAAAGCAACGATAACTACATTGATTGGACCAGTTTAAGTGCTGTATTGTTAACTGATGTAACCTATAGTAGTCGTGCTGTTCCGCAAGGTGGCGAAGAAAGTATTGACATAGCTACAATGACTTTTGAGTTGCCAATTTGGATTACATTGCCAGCTAAGGTTAAAAAGATGGGCGTAGTTGCACAAATTATTGCCAACATGCACAACGTCGATGGCGACTTGAATCCAGAGATTATCTACAGCCAACCAAGTAGTCAACAAAGATTTACACCAATGAATTATGGTCTAGTCTGGGTTGGCAATACATTGACCTTGTACAAGAATGCCGCACAATACGGAGTGCCAACTGCATGGACACAGGTAGTTGCGTTATTTGGAACATTAACAAATGGTATTAGTCAGATGCGCTTGTCATTTGAATACCCAGATGGCACACATGAAATTGCAGGTACTGTTGCTTATAACCCAACCGATGACACCCAGCTATTGTTTACAGCTTTTCCCGAAACATTGCCGGCAAATACACTAAGAGCGGTTGACGCTATCATTGATCCTATGAATGTTACCATAGATAGTAGCATACTAACTCCTACCAATGGAGCTCGATATTTGATTTTAAATCCAATCGGTGATGCCAACAGTGATAGTTCTATTGCATGGGCAGGTGCGGCTGGTACTAATTTAATTGCCAATGCCAATGATATCATTGAATGGAATGGATCATACTGGCATGTATCGTTTGAAAGTAACAATAATCCAGTTGTGCAGTATGTTACTAATACTAAAACTCATGTCCAATATCGTTGGGCCGGTGATGCTTGGGTAAAGAGCTACGAAGGTGAATACTCTGCAGGCAACTGGAGTTTGGTTCTCTAATGTCCGACAATCATACAGAAGGATGTGGCGCATTAGTGTACGCCAAGTCGACTAATCGATATCTTTTTTTACTACGAGATAAATCCAAACACTCAGGTAGCTGGGGAATTGTAGGCGGAAAGATTGAGGCAGGAGAAACTGTTACACAAGGACTTGTGCGAGAGATACGTGAAGAAATTGGTAGTGATTTTTCTAAGAAAAAGTTTATTCCTCTAGAAACATTTACAGCAGACAATCGTAAATTTGCTTACTACACATTTTTGGTAAGTGTAGAAGAAGAATTTGTTCCTAAATTAAATAGCGAGCACCGCGGATATTGTTGGGTAAACTTAGACGACTACCCAAGACCGTTGCATCCAGGTCTTTGGCGTAGTTTTAATTTTGATATTGTTCGTAAAAAGATAAAGACTCTAGAGTCTATATTAAATTAACCAACGTCAGCTTCTAGTACAAAGTCTCTGTAGTCGATTTGACGGTAGTTTGGTTTGCTATCAAACATAGCATGTACATACCATTGTGCTGTTGGCATAATACTTACAAATTCTACATTAGGGTATGTAGTCATCACTGTGCTTAACGACATGTTCCAAAATGTTTCATTTTGATCTTCGGTGGATGCTGGGTACCCGTTGGTATCTTTGTAAATGTTATTAACATTTCCAGCTTCATCGTACCCGTCAAATCCCATTAAGAATATTTTTTTATGCCCATCAAAACAGGCCAAGTAAACTGCCAATGAGCCGGCGTCAAATGCTATGTTTTGCGGAATCAAATAAAATTTACCCGGATAGTCAATAACGTGCTGACCATTTGCATAAACAATATTTTCAGCGGTGTACGTTGACTCAGCAATTTCTTTTACTATGCCGTTTCCAACAGCAATTAAGAAGTCGGGAGTAAAATCTCTGTATAATGCATTACAACCATACGACTGTAGTCGGTTTGATCCAAGTAATCCGCCAGTGTGATTATCAATGTGCATTAAATCAAAATCTTTACGCGATTCACCGTTACCAATTACCAATGCTTGTGTGGTTGTAAAGGTATTGAAAACTTGATTGGGAACCATTTCTGTAGTTGGGTGCCACTCGCCGTTTTCGTATGTTAATTGTGTGATAACATTTTCGCCTGGATAAGAACTGCGATAAAGTTGTTTTAATTTTTGCATAGTATGTTAAATATTAATGTTTACCAACTACCACTTCAATAGTTACAATATCATCGGATCTGACTGTGCTTAAACTTTTTCCTAAAATACAACCAGGAATAAATTTATCATTATCAATTGTTTGTGCCACACCTTCTATACTACTAGTTACTAGTACATCACCTTTTGTAACAGGACCTTTAACTCGGCACGGAACACGACCTGTTAGTGCAACAGCTTGGCCTGCTCCTGCGGCATTCATCAAGTATGCCGGTTCACCAGAAATGACTCCAGCAATACGAGTATCGTGATCAATAGTTGATGATGTAATTTCGTGTGTTCCACCAAATACAACTACTGTGCCAATTGGATATTCTTTGTCTGACGTATATTTTTCTGCCAAGTCAGCGTATTTGGCTTGAGAAGAGATACCGTAAAATGTATTAAACCATTGAACCGATGATCCTAAGTTATAAGTTAGGTTGGCTGTAGGAACAATGTTACCAGATAAGTTTACGTTACCAAATGTTTTGTTTGTTAGTGTCTGAGTGCCCGTTGTAGTCACTGCTATGTTACCGCCCGGTGTTGAGCCGTCGTGTACGTGTATCGTGCCCGAATCGGAGTTAACAGCGAGTTCGCCGGCGGCGCCAACATAGGCGTTGGAAGCGGCGTTGTTACCTCGTCTAAATTGTACTTGTGTTGGCATCTCTTAAATTCCTTATATGTTATTTATCTTAAAGTGTTCTTATAATATTCCAAGATCGTACGTTTTTACACTACCAACTGGATCCATTAAATCATACCGACCAAAATTTCCAGTCGGCACGCCAAATCCATCAAAATTTGATGTCAATGTAGCTTCAGTTCCGTACAATGTTGCCAAGTTTACGTTAGCAATACCTGGAAAAATACTAGTAGTAGAGTTACGATATGTTAAATTTGCACCAACTAAAATACTTACGTTGCTTGTGCTGGCGAACATAGCCTGTGTAGCTGTTCCACTATCGCCGGCGTAAACACGTATTACGTCATCGCCTGCACCTGCGCTTGTTTCTGCTTGGATATATGCTTTTTTGTCTACAGAAGTAACACCACCCAAACTAGACCAAGCATTACCTGCGCCGTATCCTTCAAAACTTTGAAGTTGAGTGTTATAGCGTACATGCCCTAATTGTGGGCTAATAGTGTTGTATGCACCGCCTGGGCGTTGAGCAGTATTACCTGTTGGTAATGGTACAAATTGTATGTCGCTGTTTAATGTAGTAATACCATTTAAAACGCCTGCACTATTACTACCAAGTGACACCGTTGTGTTACCATAAGTTACCTGTCCGGCCGCCCACGTAGGAGCATATCCTGCACCAGCAGATTTTAAGAAGGTACCTTGAGCACCAGCTGTAATGAATGTTGTTAAGTTGGTATCTGCCTGGATCATTAATTGTCCAGCACTACCGCCTTGAATATTTGTTGCACTGGTAGCAACTGTAGCCGTACCAACAGTTAGCGTGGACCCGCTGACCCAAGTTGGAGATCCTGTACCTCCAGACACTAAAATCTGGCCCGATGTACCGGCTAGGCTTAGCCCCATACCACTTGAAGTAGAATATGGAACTGCGCCTGCAGCCGCGGTCAATGCACTACCGGTGCCACCATATGCTAATGCAACAGGAGTACCTTGCCAAGTGGACCCGGTACTCATTGTTTTGTTTAATACTGTCTGAGTAGCACCGGTGGTTAATACCGTCGCACCGCCGCCGGCAGTTGTGCCATCGTGTAAACGTAGCGTTTTGGCATCAGTATCATAGGTAATCTCGCCAGCGGCGCCGGTAAAGGCGTTATTCTGGGTAGTAGTTCCTCGTCTAAATTGTACTTGATTTGCCATATCTATCCTCTGTTTCTATATTTATACTTGGTTACGCCTGTGCCTCGGACCAAAACAAGTTAATGTTTACGTTGGCTGTGTTAGCTGTTAGGTTTTTAACAACAACTGCTAAAACGTCTGGTCCGTCTGGATAATTGCTGTATCCACCGATTGCAGAGTTTGTTAATTCTTTCAGATTGGTTAGGTCAATTTGTGCAAATCCGCCAGGTTGTCCCAATGTACTAAAGTTCTGTTCTCCTGGGGTAGCAACTGTTGAGCTACTTGTTGAAATTTGAGCAAAACTTGGTTGAGATCCCAGGGCCGCAGAGTTAACTGCTTGCCATGTTAGCGAACTGGCATCAATATTACCAGGATTTAAAATACCGTATACTTGCACTGATTGGTCTGACTGAATTTGCAACTGCTGTAATAGCAATTGAGAACGGTTGATCAAATCTCTATCGCCAAACTGTCCGGCAATAGAATTACTTACGCTAGGTGCCAAACGTAAAAAGAATGTTGTTTTACTTTGGTTAGCTGTAAGTACAGTTCCCAATGATGCATAGTTAAAGTAGTAGCCGCGGTCTGTGTCAAATAATCCGTCCATGATATAACTACTACCCCAGTGATTAACAATCGGAGCACAAGTACAACTAATTAATGTCACAGATGTATAACCGTTGCCAGCGGCATGACTAGCGGCTGCGCTACCAGTAAATGACTTTGTAGATCCGCCAACAAACAGGCTAAAACTAGCACCACGTGTACATCCAGTCAATGTATTAGTACCTAAACTAATACCTGTGTAATTGATACACTCCTGGTCAATTAAAACTGTTCCGCCTGTATTAGGGAAACGGCTAACATCATATACCTGGATTGATGTAACTGAGCTATTAATGTTGGCGTACAATCTATCACGTGCAGATTCATTGATAGCTTGGTATCGCACAGCTTGGTTACCTGTACGCATATATGCTTCATCATTAACGTTATTTTGTTTCAACCTATGTGCCAGGATCATGTTACCATCTGGACCGCGCAAGAGAAAATCAACAAAGCCGGCACCGTACCAGGAGAATGAAATTCCTAGCATTTGCATTTTGTTTAAGTTAATGTTGTATCCACTAATACCTGTACCATCTAATCGGTCAATGTTAAATTGGCTTTGTGGTACACGCTGGTCAATAACCTGTGCAATCTTGCAACTGGTAGCGTTATTAACGCCGCGGTATTCTGGGTTAATGGTCATGGTTGTATCATCAGTAATTGTACCAACCATATAGGTCATGCCGCGAATAACAATACGATCCCCAGTTTTAAGTTGTTGTGTAAACCGTGAACTTGTTCCGGTAACAGCCTGACTGCCTGAGTTAACAGTAATAAATCCAGACAGCTGATATGTAGCCGAGCGTTTGACCACTGCTAGCTCTTTGCCGTCAAACTCCCAAAACAATCCGTTCTGGTCATCAAATGCACCGCATCGAGTTGTAGCACCATGCCAGGCTTTGACTGTTACACGCGGTAAGTTAGTGATAACTGCTGATGTGCTACCCAATGTTTGTGTGGCACTCAATGTAAATACGCTTTCGCTAGTTACCCCAACAACACCATATGTACCATTATAGCCCGATGTCACAACACCAGCAATTTCCACAGTGGCGCCAGCTTGTAAGCCGTGATCTGTTTCTGTTGTAACTGTAATTGTAGAACCGGTAGTTGTATTGCTTGCACTAATTTGATCCAGGTTAATAACTGGGTTAAACAATACACCACTTGTCCATAACATACCTTTACCAGACTGGTAACGCATATACTTTTTGGTCTGTCTTGATATACTTGCCCCGTGGCTTGGTAAGAATGTACCCAAATTAATACCACCGTCAAATGGTCTATGTTGAACGAATGCATCGCTTCGTGTGTAAGTTGTTGCTATGATGCCAGAGTTTTGTACTGCACCACCAACTCTGGCCGTAAATGTAAATGTTGTTGCTGTAGGAACTGTTTCAACAAAGAAATTACCACCCATTAATGTGTGATATGTTCCACTAGATGTGACTACGTTAACAATTGGAGCGCCAGGCACCAATCCGTGTGCCGCGCTACATGTGACTGTAATTTTACTTGGGCTATTGCTGTCACTGACATAACCGCTAATTGGCAATCCAGACCCTGCATAGAAACCGCCACGTCGACCGTATGTGCTACCAGTGTACACAGAAGTACCCGATACTCCAACAATACCTTTGGCAAAATAAGTGAATGAAGTTGTGTCTGGGACTGTAGCAATAACAAAAGCACCTTCAGCACGTGCCGAGTTTGACACACCGCCAAGGCCAAATATAATAACAGGATTAGTTACGCTTAGTCCATGTGCCGCACTGACTGTTACTGTGATAACGCTTGGGTTACCACCGTCTGATACAATATTTGTAACAAATAAATCTAGACCGGGCTTTTCGTAAATACCCGGAATACCACGGATGTCTGTGTAGTTTTGCCACTTGGTCGGCTGTAGTCCGTATTCAAAGTCAGCGTCAATCAATGACTGTGGTGTAGCAACACGCTGACGCTCAATTGCGTCAACCCCAAACGCATAAGGACGCACAATATTACCTTGTTGTTTTGGGGCATCGGAATAAATTGCAATAGCATCCGAACTTAACATTGCAGATGTGTCGGCAAAAAATGTCACAGTGGTAACACCGACTTGTTCAGAGTATTGAGAGGATCCACCTAAGAAGGTAGTATCGCTTTCGCTGTATACCAGCGTGCCGTTTTTGGTTGGATCACCAATGGCGTAAATATTGGTTTGTTGAGTTTTATTTGCAATAATCAATAATTGCGTTAAGTCTACTTTACCCGGAAACTTTAATGTTCCTGCCCCTGCTACGTTAGGGCTAAAAATATACTTTTCTATCAGTTGGCGTGCCATGTTTTTCCTTAGAATCCAAAAATAATCGAATAACCCAAATAATCTGACTTAATCGATTGGTCTATGTTATTTAACGAAATAATACCGGTGAAACTTAAAACTCCCAAATCATAGATATTATTGGATACCTCTATGACAAAGCCTTCATCTTCTGCAACCGACACAATAGCATCGTTTACTAACCCGTTGTCTGTTTGACTAGATGCAAATACCGCAGATGCTACTGTTACGCCAGCTGCCGCGTTGACCCAGTAAGTACCATTATATGTTAAAACTTGCTGAGCTTGCGGACTGCTCAAATTAACATCGCTCAGTCCAGATAATGCACCGCTTCCACTGGCCTGTGTGTACCATTGTACGCCGGTGCTTGTAGATACTAAGTACTGTCCACTTAGACCGGCATTACCATTAATGTCGCGTAATTTTCCACTGACTAATAAATTGCCGGTGGCAGTTACGTTAGCAAATGATGGAGTTGCTGTGGTGTGTAGATTTTGATTGAGGGTTATAGTCTGCTGTGGTGCGTATATAGTAATACCACTGTCGTGTGACTGTATGTTGGCTTGACCAAGTACCATAGTGTTTCCACTTAGATATAGGTCTTTCCACCTCCGGGTTGGGCTACCCAAGCTATAGGTTACGTTGGCACTGGGTAATACATGTCCAGTAACAGTTATATTGCCGGCACTGGTCAATTCACCGGTAAATGATGGATTGGCAATTGGAGCACGTAATGCCAATTGAGCATTACCATAAGTCTGATATGCACCAATATTGGCTTGTGTACTTGATATAGTTGCATTGGCCGCTGTATTATTGGCAGTGATATTTCCCAACCAAGTTATTACGACGCCACTAAAGTTGGCGTTATTGCCTAGTGCTGTTCCAATCTCTAATAGAGTATCTAATGCAGTAGATGCACCATTGGTCAATGTGCTTAATGAGGTGTCAACATATGACTTCATTGCCGCATTGGCTGTTACTATTGCAGAATTTGATCCCAGTATACTGTTGTATAAATTACTTACGTTGGCATTGGCAAAAGTCTGATATGCACCTAAGTTTGCCTGTGTAGTTGATATAGTTGTATTGGCAAAAGTCTGATATGCGCCTAAGTTTGCCTGTGTAGTAGCATTGGTTGTATTAGCAAATGTCTGATATGCACCTACGTTTGCGTTAATTGTGCTAATACTAGTTGCCTGTGTTACCGCAGTAAGGTTGGCATAAGTCTGATAAGCACCCAAGTTTGCCTGTGTAGTAGCATTGGTTGTATTGGCATAAGTCTGATATGCGCCAATATTGGCTTGTGTAGTTGATATGGTTGTATTGGCAAAAGTCTGATATGCGCCAATGTTAGCTTGTGTACTTGATATAGTCGTATTGGCATAAGTCTGATATGCGCCAATATTGGCACTGACATCACCGGTGTTGGCAATATATAACTTACCAGCAATACCTGCACCACCAGCAACAACCAAGGCACCTGTAGTGGTACTTGTGGAATCTGTTGTACTATGTATACTAATAACACCGCTGGCATTTAAAGTCATTGCCAAAACTGCGGTATTACTGCCAACTGGAACAGTTCGTAACTCCAACTTGGTTGGCATTGATGTGTCGGTGAATAACTCTGTGGAAGTGATCCTGAGACCTGCCATCAAGTCAATGTTGGCTGTACTAAATCCTGTTGTGCCGTAACCAACGGCCACTATCCCACCCATGCAATCATTTGGGCCTGCAGGAGTTGGACTAGCTGTAGTTCCGCGACCGTGACGATTAATAATACCGCAGCCGTTACCAAAACAATCAATGGCCAATACGGTTCCAACCCCATCGCGACCAACAATATGAACCATTGGATTAAATGAAGACTGTGCTACCGGTGTTACACCACTTGGATTTACTAAAAGTGCTGTGCTGTTGCTTACTCGACCAAGCAATCCACTAACTGTTGGGCCTATTATTAAGTTGCCGCCAGTAAATACGTTGCCTGTGGTAACAACGTTACCGCCAAAGTTTGCTGTAAGTGTAGAACCGTTACTTAGAAATGAGTTAACGGTGTTATTGGACGTTAGGTAGTAGAGAGCGCCATCGGTATAATTGATGGATAATTCACCGTACTGTAAATTGGCAGTTAGCGGTGCTTTGCCAGCAACCGAACTGCGCTTTAATAAAATTGGTTGCGCCATTCTCTACCTAATAAGGTTAATAATTTAGTAAAAACTAAATCTTACAGGAATAAAAATTCCTTTAAATTTTAAAAACTACCGCCATCAATGGTAGCACTTGTACTCAATGCATCTGTAATTCCGTATCCGCTTAATGTTGTTGGTGTACCGGTCAAGCTACTAAACGCTGGAGTAATCAATGCTGTTGTAACACCAGTTATTAAACCTTTGCCGTTTACTGTTATACCTTGATTGTAAGTAGCATTACCAAATGTACCTACGTTTGTGTTCACCGTAGCCAGTGTCAATGACAATGCGTTATATGCACCGCTTACTGTTACGTCACCACCACTGTTACTGTGTGAGCTTGCTGATGTTAAGACTCTGTTACCAGTATCATACAATGAACCGGCATATACTGCACCAGCAATACCAGCACCACCGGATACTTGCAATGCACCAGTTGTAGTGCTTGAGCTGGCTGTGCTATTTGCTAAAACTAATGCACCAGATTTAATTGTACCATAGGTACCAGTAATTACGTTGCCAGATTCACCAGATACATAACCATAATATTCCAATGAGCCAGTGTCGTTGGTACGACCAAAGAATGCACTAGCGTCTGCAAGGCCTGTCCAGTAGTGAGTTTTAATACCAGAGTCAAATGCTGTGCCAGTTAATGCGGCACCGTTGACACCGGTGTTTAATTCAATAATTGGATCTTGTAGTACTGTAACAGTACTGTTTACATATTCGTATGTACCGCTAACTGTCAAGTTACCAGCAACAACAAAGTTACCTGCGGCAGTTGTAGTTACTGCGGCAGTACCTAAACTTGTTAGCCCTGCTAATGTTGTGATACTTGATTGACTTGCTCCTGTAACCGTTGCGGCACTTCCGCTTACGCTACCAGAAATTGTACTAGAAACTGTTAGTCCAGTTAGTGTACCAACACTGGTGATGTTTGGTTGTGCGGCTGTTGTTACTGTACCGGCTGTGGTTGCTGTTGCGGCACTACCGGTTACGCTACCAGAAATTGCGTTTGTAACTGTTAAGTTTACCAGTGTACCAACGCTAGTTAAACTAGATGCTGTAACGCCCGAAGCTAGTGTCGAACCTGATAATGTGCCAGCCGGCGCAACCACTGCGGCTGTTGTTAAGCCAACAACACGACCATATGCGTCTGTTGTTACAACCGGAATCGCCGTAGAACTACCTGCCGATATAGCACCCGGACCTGTTGCTGGTAATGCCAATGTTACTGCGCCAGTGGATGCTGATACTGTTACGTTACCTGCACCAGAACTCGATAATCCTGTTACACCACCGTTGGTAATTGTATATGTGGAACCTGTTACGCTAGTTGTAATACCAGTGCCACCAGATACTGTTAATGTTCCGCCTCCCGCAACCGAACCGGATCCAGACCCTGCACCTAAACTAATTGTTGTGCTTACTGCGTTGCTGGTAATACTTGTAACGCGACCTTTAGCATCAACAACGATTGTTGGAATACTTGTAGCACTACCATAGTTACCAGCTGTTACCCCAGTGCTTGATAATGTTACTGCTAAGTTGCTCCAATTAGAGCCTGCACTAGGATTTGTGCTAGTACCAGTTGCATCGCCGGATAACGTAATTTTGTCGTTCTGTGACAAATCAATGATGGCAGCGCCACTGGTTGTGTATAAACGGCCATCAGTATAGTTAACGCTTAATTCACCAAGTGATAAGTTAGCTGTTAGTGGTACTTTGCCGGCTGTGCCCGATCTTTTTAGTAATATTGTATTTGCCACGTTTTTTATCCTTTAAAAACTTCCGCCATCCATTGCTTCGCTGCCGTCTAACATTTCAACCCACACGGTCCAACTGTTAGTATTAAATTTGCTTCTAGTCCAGGACACACTAGGAGATCCTGAATTATCATAAGGTCTGTAATTTTGTGTTAGCGCAATGTTACCTGTGTTTAACACTTCCAATACTCCAGTGAAATTCTGTGAATTCAATGGTGTATTGCTTGTTCCAGACCAGCTAGTTCTATTTATCAAATAAGTGCCCATAATGGTAACCGTGTTCCAATCGTTAAAATCTTGCCCACGATCTAGGTAAGCATTGGCAACTGATAAATTGCCGCCAATATTTACATCTCCACTAACACCCACTCCGCCTGCTACTACTAAGGCACCTGTTGTTGTACTTGTACTTGCTGTTCCTGAGTTGGCTATCAAGTTTCCGCCAACAATTTCTACACCAAGTACAGTTTCTGTACTAGTTTCTATTACGCTGTTTGTAAATGTTACTGTGCCGGCTACTGTCAGATTCCCACCGACTACCAAGTTACCACTAATGTTGGCATTGGCAAAAGTACTAGTACTTGAAACTGTTGCGGTGTTTGCTACATTGCCAATATTGGCACTGGTTACTACCCCTGCCACAGTCTGTATGGCACTGACTGTGCCTGATGTACTGATAACAATACCAGAAGGATTTGGATTGGTTGCAGTTGCTTGAGGGATTAGTGCAATGGCACCGGTTACCGCATCTGACTTGATTACAGCACCGCCCAAATCAATTGTGTTTCCGCTTAGATATAAACTACGGAAACGCTGGGTTGGACTACCCAAGTCATAGGTTACGTTTGCACCAGGTAAATGATGTCCTGTAGTAATTGGTGCATAACTGGTTACTGCAATATTAGTATCTGTTATGCCAGTATTACTGGTAAATGCCGTAACAAAGGTATTGCCTGTTTCGTTCCAATATATTGCCACGTTGCTGACCAAGCCGTTGGCACGATTCATCAAGAAACCAACGTCAACATTGGCTGTAGTTGCGCCACCGTGCAATACCGTTATCGGATCACTGAACGTGGTACTACCAGTATCAAATTGTCCTATGCGCGGTCTAGTTAATGCCATTATGTAAATTCCGTATTATTGTGTATTTATCGCCTGCGTAGTCAAAACAAAAGGGCCCACAGGCCCTTTGTTTGTATAAGTTAAGTTGATTTAGAAACGGCCAACTACTACTTCAATAACACCTTTACCATTAACTGGATAGTCTTGTAATGCTTTACCAATTACACTACCCACAGCCGGTTTGTTGTTAACTTTAGCAAAGCCAAAGCCCGCTGATACCATTAAATCGCCTTTCTTAACTGGACCAATAACATTACATGGTACTCGACCAGTAAATGCTACAGGAGCCACGCTAGGACCACTCAATGCACCGTTCATTAGGTGTGCTGGATTGGTAGAAATAACACCGGCTACTGCTGTACTATCAGCATCGGCTACTGTGATTTCTGCGGCTCCACCAAACATAACTACTGTACCAGGAGTGTATGGTTTATCGCCTTGATAGTTTTCAGCCAAGTCAGCGTATTTTGCCGAAGTTGCTGTACCAAAAAGTGTGCTACCAATGTACACGTTACCGCCAAAGCCTGCACCACCTGTTACTTGTAGGGCGCCACTGGTTGTACTTGTTGCGTTGGTTGAGCTGTTAATGACTAAACTGTTGATTTGTAAGTTAGAACCTGAAGTAATACCATTACGCTTCCATGAGTTAGTTGCACTCGCGTAAGTGTATGTGATATTGTTAACTGTAGCTAACTGACCGTTTGTTGGACTTGATGGAAATGCCATGATTAAAATCTCCCTACAGCAACTTCAATAGTCTGAACGCTGTTATCTGTTATTGTTTCTAAACTCTTACCAATTACCACGCCTGGTTGAAACTTGCTGGCATCAATTGCCATTGCTGTTCCAGGTTCTGTACCAGTTACCAGCACTTGCCCTTTTGTTACTGGACCTTGTACTAGACATGGAACACGACCTGTCAACGCCACTGGATGGTAAGTGCCAACTGGCCACTGAGCATTCATCAAGTATGCTGGTGTTGTACTAATAACTCCAGCCACACGCGAATCATGATCTACTGTTGATTGTGTGACTTCAGCGTCGCCGCCAAACACAACCACTGTACCTGCTGTATAGTTTGTATCGGTTGCATATAACTCTGCCAAGTCAGCGTATTGTGCTGAAGTTGCTGTGGCATTTAATACACCACTCACTGTCAAGTTGCCGATACTACCGTTGCCGCTGACTGTCAATGTACCGGCTGTAACTGTTATGTTTGCTTGATAGTTATAAGGAACTGATGTTGTATCAATCCAGTATGTACCTGTTCCGTCGTTGAGATATTGATATGTTGTATCTGTGGCAGTATCGTACCATAGGTCTCCCAACTTGCTGACTGTTGCAGTTGGTGCTGTACCACTGGAAGTAGTGACTGCTGTTGCAATAGATTTTGTGTTGGCAAAGTAAGCACCAGAACCAACATACAAGTTACCTTGTGTGCTGATGCCGCCAACTGCGCGAATTGCACCAGTTGTTGAACTTGTTGCAGAAGTACTGTTAGCCGCTAAAAATTCACCAGCTTTAATTGTACCGTATGCTGTTCCAGCAAATACGTTTCCTGAATCGTTACCAGCACCGTAGAATTCTAAGAATTTGCTGTCAACTGCACGACCCAAGAAACCGTGTTGGTCTGCTCCTTGATCATAAAAGTGGAATTTAAGTCCAATATCAACTGCTGTTGGCGACGATAATGGTGTTAAATCACTTGTGGTGTTTAAGTTAATAATTGGATCTTGAACCGATAATGTTGTTGATCCAATGTTTACGCTATTACCAGTAACACTTATGTTACCACTAATATTAACATCGCCACCAATGTTAACGTTTCCGCTAACGCCTAAGCCACCAACTACAACTAACGCACCCGTGGCTGTTGTTGTACTAGCTGTGCCGCTAGACGCGACAAGGTTAGCGCCGCTGAATACAGCTGGCGTTGTACTGGTACTAACAATAGGACCAGTTGTTGTTAATGTGCCACTTGCGGCATCAATTGTCAACGGACCTACTGTAAGTCCATTGTGTACTACGAAGTTGCTATTTGCCATAGTTCCATATCTCCCTGTTGGCTATTAAATTGCTTGATAATCTTTCTTAACACGATAAATCGTGTTTGCATTTGTCGAGGCGCCCCATAATGTTACGGTACCTCCCGACACGTTTGCACTCCAAGTTGTTAATGTGTTACCAGCTGTGCCGGTTACGCCATAAACTGTACGGTATGCGTTAGTTCCGTCTGTGACAACTAAAATCTTAGTCAATTCACGTATGTTTGTACCACTGATTGTTGATGTAATTAGGTACTCTGCTGAACTGTATACAGTTGAAGAGAAACTATCTATTGTGGTATTTCCTGTTGTACTTGTGGTTACATTACCACGAGTGTTGACTTCTGCACCAGCTGTATTCCAGTATGTAGTTACATTTGTATCAACTGATCCAGTGTAGACATAAACACCACTGTTATCAACTTGTACCTGCATGTACCCGTTGACACTTGCAACACCAAATACTGTTGTGGTAGTTGTCAACATACGCACATCAATAATGTCTGTGCTTGCTGGAGCTTCTGTAAATGTCAATGTTGTGCCGCTTACCGAGTAAGCCAGAGTTGGAATCTGTACCACACCGTTGATACTTACAATACAACTTGCAGTTGTCTGTGCTGTTGCTAGTGTAAATGCGGTTTGACTACCTGTGCCTGTAAACTGATTGTCAGCAATAATTGTAAACGCTGTTGAGAATGATGTCCACTGCGAACCTGTATATGCTTCAACTGATGCGCTGGTTGAGTTGTAACGCAACATACCTGCAACATCAGTGCCGCCGGAACTACTTGGACGTTGTGCGTTGGTACCAACCGGTAATATAATTGAATCACTAGAGTTAATAACCAACTTGGCACCGCGTACTGCTGTACCTGCTGTTGCAGAATTACCAATGATTACAGAATCGTATGTGGCGTTTGGACGTGCCCATAGTAATGTACTATCATTGGCACCTTTAATAACTGTGTCCATGCCAGCCGCTTGTGCTGTGTTGAATATTGTTGCGTTGGCATGTGTTACATTACCGCCAATGTTTACAGCGCCGCTAATACCAGCACCGCCTGTTACTACAAGAGCGCCAGTTGTTGTGTTAGTACTTGCTGTACCACTTGCGGCTACAATATTTCCGCTTGCTTTAACCACACCAGCCATGTTGGTTGTGCCACTAGCATTACCAGTATTCAATGTTGTTGCGGCACCAGCAAAGTTAACTGTGGTAGCAGTTGCATTTACTAGGTTAAATGTTGTTGCACTTGTCCAGATGTCACCACCCTGAACATACGCATCGCCAGTAATCACTGTGTCACCACCAATTGTAGCATTACCGCTTACGCCTGCGCCGCCAACAACCACTAAAGCACCTGTTGTTGTGTTTGTACTTGCTGTACCACTACCAGCAACAATGTTGCCAGACACAATGGCTGTACCCGAAGCAGTTACAGTTGTAAATGCACCAGTGCTTGCTGAACTTGCGCCAATTGGGCTACCGTTAACACTACCGCCTGTGATAACTGCATTACCAGAACTAAAGTTCTGAGCATACAATGTTGTAATGTTACCAAATGTGGCATTTAGGTTAGTTGGACTACTTGTTATTGCTGTTACAGTTGTAAATGCACCAGTAGTTGGTGTTGCATTACCAATTGGTGTGTTATTAATACTGGCAAAATATCCATTGCCGCCATGTACTTCTTTTGCAACATATAGGTCGCCGGCAATGCCTGCGCCGCCTGCTACATATAATGCCCCGGCATTCGACGGAGTAAAGCCTGTTGCAGTAGAAGTGTTAGCCAGGTACAATGCACCAGATTTAACTGTGCCATAAGTACCGCTGAAAGTATTGCCACTTTCTGTACCAAGTGCGTAGTATTCTAAGAATCCTGTATCATACGCACGACCAATAAACGAAATTCTATCTGCACCATTGTAGTAGTGCATCTTTAAACCAACGTCAGCCAAGTTGTCAGCTGCCAATGGTGCGCCATTTACACCAGTGTTTAATTCTAATACTGGATCAACGTGTGTTGTAATAGTTGAGTTAATATACTCAAATGTACCGTTAACAACTAGGCCGCCTTGAATAATAGCGTTGCCGTTGACTGTTAAATTGGCACCAAATGTTGAATTGCCGTTGACACCAATACCACCACTAACAACCAATGCACCAGTTGTTGTACTTGTACTTGTTGTTGTTGCTGGGATAAGCACATTACCGCCGCCTGTTGACGGATCAATTTTGATACCTGTAATTGCTGTAAGGCTACCGGTTGGTATGTAAGTAATGTTGATACCTGTGCCTTGTGCAGAATCAGTGAAATTTTCTGCGGCATAAATTGTCATACCTGGATTTATGTTTGCCGCATTGGTATTGTATCCAGTTGCACCGTAACCACGACCAAGGAATCCAGCAATGGCATCCAGTGCCTGTACTGCTGTTGGGCTTGTACTTGTACCTCGTGCATGACGTCCTAAGTATATCGATAAGTTTCCAGATCCGCCAAACGAGTCGGCGCCGTATGTTGCATTTTTACCAGTTGCACCAGACAAGTGAACTGTTGCGTTAGATACCAATGGAGTATCTGTGTTTAAGTTAATAGTTAGTGCAGAGTCTGCAGAGTCTTGTACAGAACCTTGACCAATTAATAAGTTACCACGAATGTTATGTAAACTAGTCAATTGTCCTATGTTGATATTTCCAGCAATGCCAGCACCACCTGCCACTACTAGTGCGCCGGTTGTTGTGCTTGTGCTTGCGCCAGTGCCAGTTATGCTTGCGCTGGTTGTAATAGTTGCAGTTGGGCCAACAATACTACCTAATACATAAGGAGTTATAATATTACCAGTTGCTTGTACTGTGTTTGCTGTAGTACCAACGATTGTTAAGCGGTTACCATTTGCTGATGTAAAGTTTACATTACCACTGGCCTCTTCACTCAAGGTAAATCCACCTAGGTACATTGTGCTACCGCTTAACCATAAGTCTTTAAATCTATTGGCACTGGTACCCAAACTATAAGTTACGTTTGCACTTGGAACAATATTACCTGTAATAGCAATATTACCAACAATGGTTGCATTACCGCTGGTGCTTAATGTTGTGAATGCGCCGGTTGCCGTTGCATTTGCGCCAATTGCAAAATTATCAGCGTAGCCACTGGAAATTCTAGCATTACCTGAACTAAAGTTAGTCGAGTATAGTGTTGTAACGTTGCCATTTGTAGAATTTACTGTTGTAATCGTTGCGGCAGGAGCAGTAATCGCTCCGCTAAATGATCCTGCTACTGCTACTAAATTACCAATGCTTACGTTGGCGTACCCGCTGTTGTTGATACTGCTTACTGCTGTACCAGTTTCTGTTGTTGCTACTGCAATAAAGGCCTGAGACTGTTCGCTCCAACCTAAGAATGTGTTTACTGAGCCATATGCACCCAAACTGGCCAAGTTACGATTGACAAGAATACCAATATCGTAATTGGTTAATGATCCAACATAGTTATTGTTGAAAACAACCACCGGGTCATTGATGTATGTGTTAATTGAGTTTAACTGAGTATAGCTATTTGCTACAGTTAAATTGCCAAGAATTGTAATATTACTGTTAAAGGTTACTGTGCTTGCTAGCAAGTTACCGGTGATCGATCCTGCGGCCAATTTGGCCTGCGCTTGGATCGTACTGTCAGTAATCTGGTTATTTTGTATTCTTGTTAAATTGTTTGCCATGCTGAAAGCTCCCTATATAATGTATTTATCGAATATGGGAGTTTTTGGGTTTGCACCGTGTAATTTCGGATTACGTTGCGCTAGGCTCGGTGCGGTTGAGTTGTGCGAGACAAGTGAACTTCTATAAAACTATTTAGCAGTTATTATTAATACCCACCGGTCAACGGCGATCTTTTCCATGTATTTGTAGCAGTACATATATAAATGTAGTTGGCATCCCAACACATTTGACCAATTGTACCAATTGCATTACTTGCCTTTGTTGTTTGCGGTGCAGATAATAAACCAGTTAATGTAATATTTCCTGCAACACTAATGTCAGTGTTAAAAATATTATCTATTACAATTGAGGCGGCTAAAAAACGTATGTCAATTTGGTCGGTTACTAAAGGAGTTTCTGTAAATGTAATTTGATCACCGGTTACGTTATACGCAAATAAAGGTTGTTGCACAGTACCGTTAATACTTACTAGAATACCATTGGCGGTTGTTACTTGGTCTAGTGTAAATGTAGCAGATCCATCACCAAAAAAGTTTTGTCCGCTGATATTTGTTACAACACTTATCCAATTGGTTCCATTATAAAATTCTACTGTATTGTAGTCACTGTTATAACGAATTTGTCCCGAGGATGGTGTGTTGGGTCTAGCAATATTTCCGCCAATTGGCAATCTAATAGCAGTTGATGAATTAAATGTTGTTGTTGTTGTTTGATTTGGTGTGATGTAATCTGTGTAAATGTTAGCATACGTAGTAGCAAAACTATTTCCATAAAATGTACTAGTTACATTGCCGGCAATAATATTGCCTTGGTCTATTTCTAAGTTAGTAACTGTTAAATTGCCAACATAAGCATTACCTAATGTTATTAAGTTACCAGCAGTTAGGTTGCCAGATAGGGTTACTGATGTTCCTATTAGGTTTCCGTACAAGTTAGAAATAACATTGCCGGCAGTTACATTAGATGTAATAGTAGCCAACGTGCCAATAATATTACTATAAACAGTGGTAGATATAATGTTGCCTGCTGTAACATTGCCACCAAATGTAATACCAGTATTACCTGTAATGGTATTACCATTAATTGAAATGTTAGCAACTTGTAAATTAGCAAAAGTAGTAATACCTTTAACACCAGTGTATCTTGCACCAACTACATAAACAACGTTGCCGGACTGATTGGCCGCTGTAGGAACGTTAGTATCAGCAAAGTTTACAACACCGGCTTGATAATCAAAATTCCAGTCATCGTTGTTGCCTGAACCGCCTGCAGGTAAACTTATAAAGTTTTGTGGAGTTGAACTGCCAGACGGCCCGGCATATAATTTGACTTGATAACCAGTACCATATTGTACCGGGATCCAATCTGTTAATCCTGTTGTCCAAGACACGTTGGCGCTGGTTGTTGGCAATTTAGCACATTGAACTGTGCTAGTTAAACTATCTCTATAGACTGTAACAACACTACTATTGCTTGTAGGCAATATAGTTCCACTAGGTATAGCATAGTCTTGTTGATAGATCGTACTGCCAGGGCTTACCAATGGGCTAGCGTTAGCTTCACCGGTAGGACCCTTGTAGGTAGACGTGTCGGTTTTGCTTACGCCGTAACCAACCTTTTTAAATAATAAGTCTACCTTCTGACTATCTGAAATTGCCATATTAGTGTGTCGCCGTTACTATACTTAATGCTGTCAAACTTTGACCGCTTGTTAATTTAATACGTACATAGATATCACCTGCGTTTGTTCCGCTAGATCCTGATTGTACTGTACCAAAGTTTGCTGTTACGCTCTTGGTTACTGATGAATTTAATGTTGCTACACCGCCGTACGCACAGCCGGCAGATCCGTTGCCACCTGTACCTGTACCAGGCACACCGCTACCTGCATAGGCAACAGCCATATTTAACCAACCACTAGTTGGGCTAGCTGTAGTATCAATTGCGCTTCCGGGTAATGCTACCCATAAGCCAGCAATAGTTCCGGTGTATGCTACGTCAAATCGTTGTACTGTAGTTCTTGTAAATTTAAATGTAAAATATTGGCTAGCGCCTTGCGTAGATAAGTTAGGACCAACTGGTAAGTAGCCGGTACTATAATTTGTTTGATCAAATTTAATGATACCTTGTCCACTACTACCAATGTTAGTAGCATCATATGTATAAAATGGTCCAGTTGTACTATTAAATGCCGCTTCACTTCCAGTGTATGCTGAGTTGTCAGACGAACCCGGATTGGCAATACGAAGACCATTGCCTGACCCAACACCTACGCTAGTAACAGGAATGCTTGTTTCTTCAATGTTGGTACTGGTACCAGTCTTATAAAGAATAGTAGGAGTACCGCTAACAATTAGTGCGCCACTTGTACCAGTTAGATAGTTATTAGTAACACTTAATCCTGGGCCAGTTGTAGATGATCCAAAACCTGTTGATATTGCAGAAGTAGTTTCAAAATATGCACTACCAGAGCTTACATATAGGTTTCTAGTTAATGGAACTGTAACTCCTGCCGATGTGTATGTTACTGCTGTTGGTGCTTGGAAACCAGTAGCCGATGAGCCAGTGACTAATGTCGACGATCCAGAACTGACTGCCAGTGGATATGTATCTCCGCTTAGTCGAGCAACGTTACCTTTAATAGTAAATGTTGCTGAACTAGTAAAATGTGGAACTGTACTTGAATAGCTTACAGTATTCGATGTCAATGCAATACTTGTATTGCTAAATGTAGGAGTGCCCGGAGACGAATTATCATAATACCAATTGATAGTATTAGTTGATGTTCCAGATGTGTGCATAATATTTGCACGGTTCCATCCAGCCGGAATAGTATTTCCTGATAGGCTTGCGTTGAAGCTTTCCCAGAATCCCCCGGATCCGCCAATGACTGCAGAATAGTCTTGGTCACTGGCTATAATTAAGTTACTGTAAGTTCCATTTTGACTGCCAGTATTCATTGTAACTGTACCAGCGGCTGTGCCGTTTAGGTATGCTGTTACTGTACCGGAGTTGCCAGGGCCAACAGTTGTAATAGTACCTGCAACATAAGTTGCAACTCTTGTTGCGCTTACACTTGTGCTGGCGGCGACGCTTAGATTTGCCCACCCTGAGTTATCAGTTTGAGTAAAGTTTGTAATGCGACCCGTTGAAACCCCAGTGCTTAATGCCAATGTACTTGATCCAGGAAACGGTGGCGGGCTTGGAGGTACCAGTTTGCCTAGCACAAAATTTAATTGTGAAATAGCGTCTGTTACTGTAGTAGATGTTGTTAGTGTTACTGCGTTACTGCGTAGTGCCGGCGATGTGTTAGAACCTAGAGGAATTAGATTTCCTTGAAGTGCCGCTATAGTTGCATTAGCCGCTGTTACGTTTGCGTTAACAAGATTAATGTTTGTTGTTTGTGTTGCTAAGTTTGCATTGGCCCATATATGGTATGCGCCAACATTTGCCGCTAATTCGTTTTCAACTGCGGTGGTTACAAATGTTGCATTTGCCCATGTTTCGTACGCATTGAGGTTGGCGTTAACACCAACAATAGAAATATTTGCGGCAACCAGATCTGGCAAACTGCCAATGTTTGTAAAACTTAGATTGCCTGTTCCGTCTGTAATAATAACATTGTTACTAGTTCCACCAGTAAAGTTTATATTTGATATAGACCCAAATTTAATTTGACCAGCGTCGCTGGTAACGGTATTACCAAGTATGTAAAGGTTCCCAATGTGAGCATTGCCGTTTACATCCAATGTATATGCAGGAGTGGTTGTGTTGATACCAACGCGACGATTACTTACATCAAATTGAGTAAGGTTTGCATCGATTACTAAATTTACACCTGATCTTTCCAGGTTTTGATTTAGCATCTGTCCTGTAATACGTCCTAAGGATGCTATTGCCATTGGTGGTCCTAGGCGGGTACGTTAGTGCTATTGAGATTATGAATAACAATAATCTGATTTTGTGTTGGATACAATGCAGTTGGTCCAGGAGGAGGGCCGCCTAAGAATTGTAATGTTCTTCCTGGTATTACTGTATAAGAGTTCGGTTGTTGATGTACACCGCCAACAAAAACTGCAATAGCAGTTGGGTCTGTTTCTTCTTGCGCCATTGGCGTAAACAAAACCTGTGCGCCATCACCGGAAAAATTATCTATCACTATTTGTACTGTTCCAATTTTGGCAACTTGGCTCCATGTACCATTGTAATAAAATTCAATACGACTAGTGGCTTGGTTATATCTAATCAGGCCGTCAACTGGTGCATCGCCGTATGAGTTGTTGGGTACCATTGGTAAACGTGCGGCAAGTTTGCCACTGCGTGTGATATCCGGATTTTTAAGAAATCGTGCCATTATTAAATTCCAATATAGCTTACTGTTGCTGTCACTGACCCATTTATACTAACGTTGGCAACAATAGCATCACCGTTGCTTAAAATAAGTTTTTCTGTGTCTACTACCAAAGTATTTTGTGCAGTCAATGAAACATTTGAATAAATGATTGTTAGTGCGTTGGCTGTTAAACCAGCTGGTACTACCCATACGTTAGCAGTTGCGCCAAGGTTTGCATAGTTACAAAAATGAAGTACTGTGGTGGCACTATTACCTGAGCTAACATAAATGTTTGCCGCTGTTGTTGTTAATGCTGTGTTGATGATTGACATTTATTTTTCCTATCCGAATATGATACTAAACGCTACTGCTTTAGATTTGGTTACTAGCTCTGCGCCAGTTGCTTGTGTGTTGGTTACGTACAGTCCCGATCCGCCACTTTGAGCGGTATTGGCAAATAGTTGCACACTACCAGCTGGACTATAAATTGTATGCCCGTTTAAATTTAAATTAGCACTTAGCGTTGGTGCAGGGTCGTTATATAAGTTGGCAGTTGTGCCTGTTCCTAATAGAATATATTTGTAAGTTACGCCATCATTACTGGCCTGCCATGCTTGTAGTGTTTCGTTCCAACGGATTTGTACGTTGGCGCTGGTTCCACGATCTATTTCAATTGCGGCCCCCAATGGATTTGGCGGATTACTATTACTCAGGCCGTGATTCAAGTAAATTATGTTGTCTGTAATTGCACTATTTGTGGTAGAAACTGTTTGACTATTACCAGTCACAAACAAATTGCCGTTAATAATTACGGCGTTGGCTTGTAAGTTAATTTGGTCGTTAGGATTCAACGTCTGTATAGTGTAATTACCCGAAATTCTCTTAATAGTACTCATGTCCGTATCCTGTTTATGTAGTATTTATGCTGAGTAGATCTTTGCTGAAATCAATAAAAAACCCGCCGAAGCGGGTTTTAGTTTGCTTAGTTAAAATTAAGCGTATGCTACTGAAACAAAAGTTGCTGTAGCGGCAGCTAGTTTATAACGATACTTGTTGCCAGCAAAATCGTGAACAAATTTGTTTGTAATACGACTTGCTTGGAATGTTGATGCGTCAGACTTGGTGACCACAATACTCATAGTGTTGGCCACTGTTGGAGTTGCCAAATTCACTAGTGTACAATTACCAATGTTTGTGCCATCGGTTACACGAAACTCGCTACGACCTTTTTGTGCAATAATAGAACCAGAAGCGGCACTTGCTGATCCAATTTTTACTGTTGGCTGAATTTGGTTACCAGATAAACTAGTTAGACCACCAACACCACCGTTACCGCTTGCAATTCCTCTATCTGTAGGAACTCCGTTATTGATACTTGCGACTTTAAATTTTGCCATTTTATTTTCTCCTTTAAATAGCGTTCTAGGCTACCCGAAGTGGCTTGACTCCGAGAATTCTTATGAACATAACTATTTAGCTAAATTGTGTGTAAAGATACTCGGCCCACAAACGATGACCTGCTGGATTAGGGTGGCAAGTACTGCCTTTTAAGTTATACTGACTAGCACCTAAGAAGTTCCAACGTGTAGCTACACGATCCATTATATCTAAAAACTCCTGTTTACGTTCGGGCTTGGTAGATATGTATTTTTCTGTCAACGGGTCAATACTCATTTGTCCTATAAACGGAACTGGCTTAAGATAATTATTAAACTCAATTTTATCTTGTATTACATCGCACCAAGACTTTTCTAATAGCAGTGGACTAGTATTTTCAGGCCACACATCTGTAAACACTCTAGCAACTTTAACATCAACAAATGGGTATTTCTTAAAATATGTTTCTAAGTTAAGCAGTAAATAACTTTCTACCTTGACTAAAAAATCTTTAATGCTAGTACTTTCGTCCCAAAATGTTTGGTATGGTCTGTCAACATTAATGCGTCGTGTATATTTTGCTTCTCGTAAATCTTCTGTTAATGAAATTACAATACGAATCTTTTTATATTGGTGTTGTACTCTGATTAGATTCATTTCTATATTTTGTAATTGTTCTAGCATCCAGTAATTACTACACCCAGGCTTGGCTATATTAACCCAATCTGATTCTAATAGGTTGCTTAATTGGCGCCCCACTATTTCGTCCATTCTACAAGGGTCGTTGCTGGCTTTATCCCAGTCAATGCATCCAAGGTGATCGCCCCATGTCCAAGAGTCGCCAATTTGTATCAATAGTGTATCTTTTCCTTGTATATCTTCCTCGTACCATTGCCTATAGGAGTATATATTGTCAGGACTCCAGTCTACATGCTTGTGATCTAGACTTTCATCAAATGTAAGTGTGTCGTAAAATTTAAACATTAAAAATTTCCAGCAAATTGTTATCGTATGGTATTACATTTACACAGTTTTGATTATGTGTAAAGATATGTTGATTGTCTTGATATAGCTTAGGTAAGTTCTGCATTAATAAATTTTTAAATACTTCCTTAAGTGCAGTAAATCTTGCAATAGGATCCAGTATAGTATCATAGCTGTAATCAACAAAATCAGGAAATGCAAATCCTAAATCACGTAGACGTCTAATTGTACCAGGATTACTAAACGGCAATATAATGTGTCCTTTAAGTAACGGCTCATACGTTTTTTCTGTTATGTGTATTAAATCAGATTGCAAGCAATTACTTTCAACATAGATACTAATATAGCTGTCAAGATAAAACTCATTTGGCACTGGACTAAACGCACCAACTACCGGACTGCCTTCTAAATATATGTTGCGTGATCTATTGGATACATACCCACCAAAGTCTTTTACAAAATCATATAATTGTATTCTATACCCATACTCTCTACCAGTCATACTTAGATATTGTTTAGAGCGCACTCTTTCAAAATCTAACGTAGGTAGTGTATACTTGCCAGCCGAGTAATGATGTAGATGTAAATCTTTAGGAACTGCTTCTGTGTAGTATGCTTTGGTTCTATTCCACATAAAGTCCCACGGAATTATCTTTACTCCATCTAATATAAAATTAGGAGTTTGATTTAATGTTAACCAATACTTGTTGTCGTGTTTAAACTCACTGACAAATTGCCTAAACTTTCCGTGCTCGTAATCGCCTGTATTAACTATGTCATAAAATACTACTGCATCATGCTGACGTGCAATTTTACCGGTTGATTCTGTCCAGCCCGATTGGTGTTTGTTATAGTGATCGTTTAACGGAAAGAACCAGTTGCGTTTATTAATGTCTAGTATATTGCGCCCAAGTATTGTTGCTTGGTACGGAATATCATCACCTTCAATTCCCTGGAAATAATTTATCATAAAATTTGTTTAACAGTTCTGCTATGCGTCGATGTCCAAGTATGTTTGGGTGGAATAATTTACCTGCAAAATATTCATTGTTTCTTATGTCTGGTATTGTGTATTCTTTACCAGTTAATGCCTGTGTAATTGTGCCGGGGTAGATATACTCTTGAGCAATCATATGCCCAAAGTTGTTAAATGTAGGCATGTCAAAATAACTAAAAAACACACAATCAATTTCATTATAATTACAAAACTGCTGAAACAAAGTTATAGTTTGTACTGCAATAAACTCGTTGTACACTGGATCTTCAACTTGTCTATATGTTAATTGTGCTAACTGCCGCATATGATCAATACAATCAGGTGGGCGACCGCTAAAGTGTATATTACTTGTGCTGTATACTGCGTCTGGTGTTATATTTACAAATTCTTTATTGGCATTATTATAACTTAGGTATCTAGTTAGTCCAGACAACCCAACCATAAAGATAATTTTACGTTGTTCAAATGTGGGATTTTCTTTAATAAAATCAAAGAGTTGCTTACTTAAATGACCAATGCTACTAGCAGGTGTGCCCATGTTAACATAGTCTGCATCAAGCATTGTTGCTAAGTGGTTGCCCCACGGGGCTTCTCTTGGTATATCTAGTTCGGATCCAAATGTCCAACTGTCGCCAAAGCCAACTAGTAATTGTTTCATAGTATTACTTAGCCAACAAAAAAGGCTCCGAAGAGCCTTTTTATTTCATAAAAATATATTACAGATAGCTTTTATCTCTATTGTTTGTTTTTCCCACTGCCGATACTGTGATTGTTACTTTGGCAGGTTTGGCTGTCTGTGCGGTAGTTAAAGATCCACTGGCACTATAGTCTGGTTTTCCAGCCACTGTACCAACTCCAGCATGTCCTGCGGCGCCACCTGTCATTACTGGTATCCCAATTTTGGTTGCCGGTATAGGGTTAGATACTTTAGTCATTGGTGCGGCCTTGACTGTGGTTGGCGTACTTGCTACTTTTACTTTTTGTGCGGTTTTTGCTGGGGCGGCCATATAAGTTCCTTGTTGTTGTATTATTTATTTGAGTCAACAAAAAAAGCGCCTTTCGGCGCTTTTTTGATTTTTACATTTCTGTAATCTTGGTAGATTATTGGAATGATAAGTTTGCAACAGCGATCTCGCCAACGTAGTCACCAGCGTTACCTAGAGATGATGCTGTGTTTGTTAACTCAACATATCCGTAACGTGTCATGAAACTTACGACTGGTTCAAAAGTTGTTGGATCTAGAACAACACCAGAACTCATTAGAGGAATGTATGGGCAATAGAACGCGGCAGCATCTGCCTCGCTAGAACCTTTGTATCCAACTAATACAGCTTGGCTGTCATTTGCGTAACCGTCAACATAAACCTTCATAGCACCGTTTAATGTACCAACAAACTTAGTGTTTGTAGGAGCTTCAAAAGTACCTTCTGTTGTACGAGCAAATGCGCTAGTTGTAGCAGATTGTAGAACTGTCAAGGCAGCTGGGGAAACAACAGCCCAGTTACCAGCACCACGACGTGTACGTTGAGCGATCAAGTTAGCTGTACGGTTAACTAAAATAGCTAACGCGGCATGCTCGTCACCAACGAATGTAGCTGTACCAGATACAGCAGATTGGTCGTATGTGTAGTCAGTTGCGGCTAGAGCACGTAGGGAACCTAGGATCTCTTGGTCGATTTCAACTGTGATTTCTTGTGCTAAAGCAGCCATGATTTCAGCTTCAACATCCAAACCGTGCATAGACTGTGCGTCTTGAGCGGCTTCAAATGTCCAACGAGCTGACAACTTACGTGTCTTAGCTTCTACAACTTGTTTCAAGATCTGAACATTGATACGGTTACCTGCAACGCCTTCTAATGCGGCTGTGCTAGTAGCTTGACCAGTAGATGAACTACCAGAGTATGCAACGGCAATTTTGAATGGGCTTAGTGCTTCGTCACCAGCGGCTGTGGATGTACCATAGCTTGATGAGTCAGTTTGGTTGTCTGCATAACGCACACGTAATGTGTGAATCTGAGCAACTGGGCCTGTCATTGGTTGTACACCAATGATTTCGTTAGCAATAACAGTTGGCATAACGCGACGAATAACTGGAAGAATTACACGGTTAAGTGTAGCTACGTTACCAGCTTGAGTTGCGCCACCAGATGCATTTTCTGCTAACATCTTGCGAGTGTTTTCTAAGATTACGCTCATTGAGGTACGCTTAGAGCCTTGTAAGCCTTCTAACAGGGCTTCTTTTGTCTCGCCCCAACGGCTTTCTAATAATTGTTGTGTCATTTTATTTCCTTTTCCTATTTAGGGTTTAATTAAGCCCTGCTAAACGCTTCATTTCAAAAACGTTTGACATTACGTCAGGCGCTTGTTGATTTGTAACGGCAGTTTTAGCAGTTTTATCACCAGTAACTACTGCACGACTTTCTGTTAATACGGCAGCTTTAGGGGCCACTGTGTTCACAGAACTGTTGTTCAATACAGCTGGTAGATACTTTTCGTATGCTGACTGCAATTTATCAGTCTGCACACTTTCAAGAAGGTCACGCATAATTGCTGACTTTTCTTTATTTAATGGTTTCAGCATTTCTGCAAGTTTGTCCTTGCGCTCTGCTGATTCCTTAATAATACGAACTTCACGTTCTTTTGATTCAACTAACACATTCTTTTCTTGGATTTTCTGAACTGCTTCAGATAATTTACCAGTTACTAATTCAACTTGTGATTGTAACTGACGGATTTGTTTGTTCTCATTTAAATGAGTACCAGCAAATTCGCTTGCGAATGCTTCGAATAGACGACGACCAAACATGTTTTCACGTGCCGATGTAATGTCTTCTTTTAGTTGAGTCAATTCTGACTCTAACGAACTGGTTACAGCCTCTTTAACTGCGGCGGCAGATTGTTTTACAAATTTGTCTTGTAGTTCAGCTAACTTAGCTTTACCTTCAGCAACCAAACGAACCTTAGTTTCCACTACGGCTTTTTTGTCTGCTTCAAATTCTTTGATTTCTTCTGCTAAAGCACGGATTGTAAATTGCTCAAGTTTGCCAATGGCATTCTCGTACTGTTTACGATCTGCACGTAGTTCTTTGATTTCTTCAGCTAGTTTGCTAACCATGAAATTGTTGAACTTACCTGCGCTTTCGACCATTGTGCGTTTAAATGCAACACGGTCTTCCGCCAATTGTTGTTTTTCGTCTGCGAACTCTTGTAGTTCAGCAGTGAGAGACTCAGTTACCATTTTGTCTAGAGCTTCAACCATAACTTGCTTGTCATGTTGATAACGTTGACTAAATTCTTCACGTAGTTCGGCACGAACTTGTTCTTTGGCTTCGGTAATACGAGCTTCCCAAGCTTCAGAAATTTCTTGACGAGTTGCTTCGTTAATAATTCCGTTATCCAACAATGGTTTGATAGCATCTAACATTGGATATTTCTCCTATAGTTTTAAATCTTTGATAAAGCCTTTAACGGCTTCTTTCAGGTACTTCTGTACTTTTTGATCTTGGCTAGCTTCACGTGCTAGACCAAATACTTGTTCGCCGCCTCGGTAGTTCATCAGACCTTCATAAATTGCTTTAGGATATGCATGAGGAGCACTGGGTTGCGCTACGATGTCTACGGTAATGATCTCATAATCACTAACGTGTCCACTACTTTCATTTACCTGCCCGGATCCACGAGAACTAACGCCTAGCTTAACACCTGATGTAATCATGGCTTCTACTAGTTGTCCCATAGCAGTAGGTAAAATCTTTAATTTACCAAAACCAGCTGGGCCATCCATCCACATTTCTGTGATCATATGGCTAACTCGGTCTAAGTTAATTTTTAAGTCGTCTGGGTGATCTACTTCGCCTAGGACGGAGTAGCCCTCTTTGATTTGGTTATTAATAGTTGAAACAGCTTTTTCAATTTCGTGAACAGGGTATACACGTTCGTTAGCGTTTTTGACGCCTCCTTCGATGAATACCCCCTTCATATAGAGATCTTTTTTCTTTCCGTCTGCAGACTCTGTAGATTCAACTACAATGCCTGCCCGGTCAAAGGATAAGTTCTCTTTTAGGTACAAAGCCATTATCGTTTCCTAATTACTTTTTGCCAGTATTCTGTACTTGTACAGATTTCTTAGCTACAGGAACGGTACCACTAGTTGTTTGGCCTTCTTTACCGTGTTCGGTGCTATATTCACCTTCTTTAGTTTTGAAGCCAGACTTACCAGCGTTGCCGCCAGGTGTGTTTACGTTGCCTGATTTAATTTGTTCTGGTTTTGGTGAGCTAGGAGCACTTGTACCATCTTGGTTCTGTGTTCCACCTTTGGCCATATTGGCTGTACCACCAAAATCTGCGCCTGGACCAGTGATAGACTTGTTGTTTACACTAGTTTTTTTACCAGATGACCCAACTGCATCACCTTCGGAAGCGCCTGATAAATTCATATCTTGAATTTTATCAACATACTCACGCATTAATTCGCTTGTAGATTTTTTGCCTTCAGTTTTAGCATCTTTTTTAGGCTTGTCATCTTCTTCGTCATCTTCTTCGTCATCTTCAGCCGATGAACCTTTTTTACCTTTGTTGGCTTTTAACCACTCTGGTTGTTCGCCTTCCATCATTGTGTCTTCAGCAGGCATTTCTGGTTCTGCATGGTCCATTCCTGGCTCTTCGGCACCCATTGGTTCTTGTTCTGAACCAGTATCGCCCATGATTTCATCAAACTTGGCCAATAGCTCGTCCAACTTGGCATCAATGTTCATTACTTTATCATCAATGTTGTCTTCTGTTGGGTTACTAGCATCATCAGTGTTATCATCAGCTGGGAACGCACCGTCGGGGTTGCCATCTTGATCGTCATCGCCATCAAGAGTAAATTCGTCGCTGTTTGTTTCTTCGTCTTCGCCCACAGATTCTTCGTGGCTAATTTCGTCAACCATTTCACCAACTTGGTCGCCGTGTACACGTTCTTCCATGTTCTCTTCGTCCATGATAGATTCGTAAATGTCGCGGGATTTTTCTACTACAATATCGTGAAATAATTCACGAGCTTTTTGATCTTCATCATTAATGATGTATTCAATTAATTTTTCAAACTTGTTCATAAGAACTCCTTAATAAGTGGCTTTGTAATGTTATTTACACAAAACTACATATATTAAGGGTTAAATGGGCTGTTTTTGACTGGGTTGTCGGAGATATACCAAAAAATATGGTATTTTATACTGGTCCGGCCGATTCAGCCGATACTGCATATTGTTTTGCTACTTGTTCTAGTTTCTTTTCGTGTTCTACTTTACGCACATCATGACTTTGACGAAGTTGATTTAGGTGTGCTAATGTAAGTCTAGTCTTGCGACTATCAGACATTTTGCTCACACTTTGATCATCTTTTTCATTGTGATAGCCTGCAGGCGCAGGGTCGAATAGTTCTAAAATAAACATAGTATTACTATTTACCCTTTTTAATATTAAAGTGCTGGTGCTGGTACACCAACCCCTGCAGGACCATCTGCGCCTGGGGCGCCGCTTAGGTCTTCACCTCCGCTGGCATCGCCGCCTTCTGGGCCTAGTCCTTCAATGTCACTTTGAATGCCACCCGGACTTACACCAACGCTACGAAGTCCTGGTGCATCAACTGGTGCTGTTTCTACATCACCTTTTTCTTCTGCCCAGGCCATTTCGTTTTCTGCAATTTCTTGTTCAGTCATGCCTAAATAACGCTTCATTAACCAGCGTTTGCTTAGGTAAGGGTATGCTTCTAGCTGTGTAAATGTAGCAATTCTAGCACTATCTATGTCTGCTTGACGATACTGTGCAAAGTTTTGTGGCGGATTAAACTGTAGATCAAACAAGGATCCATCAATGTTAAAGCCTCTCCAACGCATAAACAGCTTGAACTCTGCATCCAATCGGTCAGCAATCATTGATTGTAAACGCAAGCAATACTGGTTAAAGCGCCATTCTTGTATAAGTGCTGTACCTACACGACCATCTGTATAGGCCGCTGTACCATCTTCAGCTGTAGTTGGCAAATAGCTACTAGGAATACGCAAACCACGGAATAACTTGTTGGTAAAGAATCGCAAGTCTGTAATTTCACCTAGGTTAGCACCGCCAGGTAGTACATCAACACTACTGCCACGACCGTCTGCTGTGGTTGGGAAGAAATAGTCTTCGTTTGTACTTAATGGATTGTATGTGGCATCCATCATGTTGGCATTGCTACCTGTTCCGCTTTGCGTAGGAATACGACGTTGATGAATTTCGTTTTTAATACGTTCAACAAATGCCATGGCCATATGACTTGGCATGTTGCCCACGTCAATTTTGAAAATACGGCGCTCTGGAGCACGTTGTACACGATAGATAATAATTGAATCTTCTAACAATTCTTTTTGCTTGAATACTTTAAAGATGTTTTCTAATACACTATTACCAAACGGCCAAAATACGTCTAGGCCTTCAGTTAAACTCACATGAACAATGTGTTCTGCGTTGATAGGAGCTTCGTTTTTGGCATGACTAAAACGACTTCCACCACCAAATGGTGTTTGTGGTTGCACATAAGCACCGCTCGGGCCGCCAGTTTGTGGATGGTTGGTATAGGTGTCTGTTGTTGCTACTGCTGTAGCTGTTAAGTTTTGAAAGTTAGGGTTTAAGTCTTTGATCAAATACTGCTCAGGCTTTTTGCCTTCACCTTCGTTGACAATAACTTTGGTAACTTTGGACATTTCTGTCCACATCAGTTTAAAGTTTTCTGGATCACGGATGAATACTTGATCTCCGTACTTTAATGTATTACGTACAATTTTAAATGAACGTTTGTTTAATTCGTTCAAGGCTACCCATTGTTGTAGCTGTTCTTTTAAGATCTTGACTTCGTTGTCACTGGGAGTTTCTTTAAACTTTAAGGTAAACGATGTATGGTTCTCTTCATTCTTTTGAGTCATAAACTCAGCAAGAATATCTAGTGCCGCATTGACTTCGCTGTCCATGTCCATTTGTTCATACTGGTTATATCGCTCAACGCGATTTGGATGTCCAATATAAACTTCAGGTAATTGACTTTGATAGTTACGCATGCCTGGGTCAGCAATGCGTCCGCCACCCAAGGGGCTGATGTTACTAGGTAAGTTACTGGTTTTAAAGTATTTTTTCCAACCGGCCATATAATATTCTCTGTTATGCTATATTTATAGCTAGTTAGGCAACTGACCTACTAATCTTTTCCGAATAATCTCTGTTATCTATCATCACCGTTAATAACTCATCAAGTTTTTCAATTAGTTTACCTGTATCCATTTTAATTGGTATAGTACGACCATCTGGTAGCGGAATAACTGCTTCTGGACCTTCTTCTCCAGCAATGCTCACTCCATCGGTAATACCACCTTTGGCCATTTTTTGTATATGCCCGGGATCGCCAGCAACGTCTCTAAATCCAAATTTGGCCAATAATCCGCTTGTTTTTAATTTTTCATAATCACTTCGGTCCAGGTCTAACGCAAATCCCTGTCCGTGTGGGTCGGGTCGGCCTGGCGGGGTAGGAGTTGTAAGGGATCCAAACTCTGGGGTTGTTACTGTAGGATTACCAGGGCCGCCACCAGCTTTTAACCAGGCCGCATAAAATGCCGCTTGCTCTTCAGGACTACGATACGATGAAGTAATTTTAACTGGCTGACCATGTTCTGCTATCATTTTTTCAAATGCGGCTCTTGCATCTGGGTTCATGCCAGCATAGTGTAAAGCATCGCCTGTTTTGCCGCCTTGGAACTTTAATAATTTGCCAACATCTGCCGATCCGGTATCACCACTACCGAATGTCTTATTATACCATTGGCGGAATAGTTCCGTTCCGCCACCAATAATGCTGCCACCAATTCCGCCTGCCGCGGCGATTGGTAATGCTGCCGGGGCAGTAATACCTCCAGCCAATGCCGATGCGCCCATGACTGTCGCACCTATAGTCCCAACAGTTACGGCTTCAGAACCAACTTTGCCCCAATCGTACCCTTTATCTTTTGTATTGCCTGTTGACGTTCCATCAATTCTACGTTTTAAATCCAATAACGATTCAACGGTAGTAGTAATTGCGCCAGTTAATCTTGAACTGCCGCCAAACTGCGCTATTAATAATGCAGTTAGACCAGTTAGTGCTGTTGCCATTTTTGCAACGTCTGCTATATTTTTTGCAGTTATATCATCCATATCTTGATGTGATTTTGTTTGCTTCGTCAATAATAAGGCTAAATCTTGCCCAGCTTGATCCAATGGCTTCTTTAAATTTTCAAGTACACTAGCAACGGCTTTTGGAAGTTCAGCTTGTTTACCTGCTGTATCTAACGACTCTCGTACTCCATTTACAATAGCTTTTGTTATTTCTTCGCCCTGGTAAGTGCCAATTTTTATTATGTTTCTTTGATTAGCAGTTTGAGCATCTATTAGAGCTCGTCCATTTGCAGTAATGTCCGATATAGCTCTTAATCTGGCGGCAGTTTCTAGACCAGTTGTTTCAATAACTTTATTAACTATGTCAGACTGAACTCTAAAGAATGATTGATAAACTAATCCCGATTGAGAAATAACTCGCCCGTCGTTAGCAATTCGTTCTTTATATAAATCAGCGGCTTGTGCGCCGTACGTCCTACGCATTATTAATTCATTGTCTAATACTGCCTGTGCTTTATTTGTGCCGTTCCTTGCATCCTCAATTTGAAGATCTCTAATCTTTAATCTAAACGCAATATCTTTTTGTGCTTCTTCTTGTTCTTTCTGTGCCTGCTCAACACTTAGGCCTGTCAATTCCTGCAAGGCCTTTAAGTTAGTCAAGTATGCGGTTGAATTTTTTGTCAAGTATGCTTGTGTTGTAGCCGCATCTGTTCCTGCTGCCGCTACTTGTTTTGCCCATCCTGCTAATGCGCCGGCGGCTTTGTCATACCCACCATATAGTACTAGTAATTTGTCATTGGCCTTAAGAGCCGAGGCACTAAGTTTACCAATTCGCTCAGCTGACTGCTGGACAGTTCCGCCCATTGTTCCCAATGCTTCTATATTATTTTTAACAAATCCTGCGTACTGGTTAATCCACATACCAGCTTCTTTTGAACTTGTTGATAACTCACTAAGTTGTCCACCAAGTGTTAAACCAACGGCGCTTATTTGATTATAACTGTCAAGATATGCCTGGCTCATTTCAAGTTGCATTCTACCAACTTGAACTGTTATATCTGCGGCGATCCCAACAAATTTAGCTAAACCTTCTGATGCTTTTCCTAAGCTAAATCCAAAAATAGAAATACCACTGAGCATCAATCCCATTGCATCTGCAACAGTCTTAACAACATTACCCATTAACTCTAATGTCGGGACAACTCCGGTAAATGCTTTATCACTAGTAGCAAAAGAAGATATAGCAGATAACGATTGAGTAGTTAATCCTTGTAAATTCTGTAGTAACTTTTTAACACCTGCTTCGCGTTTTTTAGCTAACTCGTCGTCTATCTTTTGATTTTTAATTGCAGATTCAGATGCGGCTTCTTCAACTTTAATCTGATCCGCAGTAACCCGAGCCATTTCTTTGGCTTGATCTATTGCTACACCTTGCGCCCGCAATTCTTTTGCAATTGAATCAGTTAATTGTCTATGAGCACGAGCTTGTTCTATAGCTTGACGTGTTGCAGATTTCACAACCGCATCGGTAGAATCGCGCATTTTACCCAGTCCATCGGCTACTCCTGGTAACTCTATTCCCAGACGTTTGAGTGCTTCTTCTACTTTTGGATCAATGTCCATATTTTATTTTCACCGTTAATTACTGTGATAAGTACACATATATCAACTATTTATGGAGTTCTATTATATGGACAGTTTATCTAATAACCCGTTAACAAAGCATTTTAGACAGCCGATTTTGTACGTACGATTACCAAGTCAAGGGCGTTGGTGGTCAGATGGAAGTATAGAATTGCCAGTTACTGGAGAAATTCCAGTTTACGCAATGACTGCCCGTGACGAAATTACAATGAAAACACCAGATGCATTAATGAATGGTTCTAGTACTGCATCTGTAATTGAAAGTTGTTGCCCAAGTATTAAAAATGCGTGGAAAATGCCGTTGGTTGATTTAGACAAACTATTAATTGCAATCAGACTTGCTAGTTATGGGAACGAATTAGACTTTACGTGCTTATGCCCGGTGTGCAATACTAAAAACGAGCGAGGACTTGATTTATCAGTCATGATTGATAAAATTGGAATAGGCAATTGGGACACTCCAATTAAAATAGCTGATTTAGAAATTTCGTTGAAGCCACAAAGTTATGAAGAATATAATAAAAATGGTTTACTTAATTTTGAAGAACAACGTATTATGAACTTGGTACGTGACACTGATATGCCCGACGATGAAAAAACAGCAAAATTTGAAGAGATGTTTAGAAAATTAATTGAAACTGGACTTAATCAAATTAGTAAAAGTATTGGGTCAATTAAAACTAGTGACGGCATTGTAGTAGAAAATGTAGAGTTTATTACAGAATTTTTAAACAACTGCGATAGATCTGTTTGGGAGGCGGTCAAAACCGCACTAGAGAAAATTAAAACTGAAAATGCATCGTACGCCAATATTAATATGGTATGCTCTAATGAAGAATGTGGCAAAGATTTTGTAACACCGTTTGTTTTTGAACAGACAAATTTTTTCGGCTAAGGCTTTTGTCATTATCTAACGATGAGATTGTTGAGGAGTTAAGTCGACTTGACAAAGATGCAAAAGCCATAAAAAAAGATCTCTTATCAACCTGTTGGTATATGCGAGGCAGTATTTCTTATAATGATGCCATGATGTTATCATCTTCAGACAGAGAAATTATCAACGATATTATTAAAACTAATCTAGAAACAACTGAGAAGTCGGGTTTACCATTCTTCTAATTGTGTGTTGTTTCATTTAAGACTTACTGCGTAAGTCTATCTATTTCGCTAAAGCTCATAGATACTTTTCTTCTTAGAACATTTATTTAGAAGTATTGTTGTTTTTTAGTATTATCCAGATTAATTGGTCACACTTTGCCCGCACAGGGCAAAGTTAAGATCTGCATTATCCGAGTAGCACAGTCACTTAGCGTTAGAACTATAATTGTCTATAATTAACTATAATCTACTATAATTAAGTATAATCAATTTCGCAGGCGGTTGTCCGGTACCTACTCATTCTGTCTTACACAACGGCAGCTTAATACACATACGCTAACATATATATTAAACCTGTACTATCGCTAGTACATCTTTTTAGCCATATCTAGTTCTTCAAACAATCAAACCGCGGCAATTGGCGATCTTCGTCCTGTTAAGGATAGTGATTGAGTGCTTGCTACAGCGGCAAGACTTCCGTCCCTCTTATTATCGAGTTGTCGTGAGCACACGTTTTTAAGCCTGTGCGAGCCAATACTGTTTGGGTGATTTTACTAATTAGACTTGTTGTCTGAAGAACTATATCTTGTTGATAATGTGTGAGCCATGTACACGAACTTGTATGTGTCCGTTATAATAATCGTTACTTTCTAATACTCTGCGAGCAAATTGTTCTCTCGCTTCAATATAACTACATTCTGATTTTGATTTACAATAAAAGAGTACTTCTCTGCTAAAGTTTTCAACGCCCAATTCTAACACATCTTTTGTTAGTTCTGGGCTAGAGCCATAATATGTTTGCCAATCTGAATCTGTTTTACCTCGAATTTTTTTACGCTTCTTGTTACCATTTTTTAGTTTAACCATTTTATAGGTGGTTTTACTAAATTTTGCTAATTTTTTGCCAATATACTTCCTGCCGGTTAGGTTATTTGTGATCAAATAAACAAAACCAACACAATCTTCGGGTAAAGTTTCTACTTGAGTATTTTCGTAAATCCATGACATGCATAGTAATTATGACAATTACACAATATCACAAATTTTTCTCGTAAATCCAACCCAAATGCTGTGTTTGATGTAACCAAGTAAAAATTGGAGTAGTAAACTCTAACTTCCACTCGCCGTTCCAACTTAAATAATTGCTGTTCGAATGCCACCTACCTGCGGGATAGTAAACACCCCTGTACAAAAAATCTTTAAACTCGTATCCCTCTATTGTAATGTTCTCAACTATAATAGCTTTGTCGGCAATAATTTCATTGTCTATGGCTATAGTGTCGGCATCTTCTTTGTTAGTAAACCCAACAGTAATACAATGTGCGCCATCCTCTAGCTCAACATCAAAATTATACGCCCGTTCTTCGGTTAACACACCTACGTCTTGTAATTCTTCATCTATTTTAAGATAAAACTCGGGCCAAGTATTTTCATACCCAACAGGTTTTAGTGTTATAGCAAATTGTAAATTAGTAACCATTTGATTCAAAATAAGTTTGTAGCATTGGAAAATTCTTAACTACGTTGTTGTTACGCATAGTGTCTAGTTGCTTGAATTTTAACACACTCTCGGCTATAAGGTCTGGGTCTTGATTGCCTAATGCTAAACTAGCAATGGCGGCACGTATTTCAGATATTAAATTTTCTATTACGTGTGCCTGATTTCTAAAATTAGTCAATCCTGTTATACGACACGCACTTAGCGATACATAATTATCAAGTTGAATTTGAAATTCTGTTTGTAACTGCATCTTTATAGAATCGGGCAACAATCTAATCTGTTGCCATTTTGGATCTGTTGCAAAATAACTGTCTATTAAAAAATCATTGTCTAAACACCAATCAATTAACTGACTATAGTAATTAATGGTCAGCAACGTAGGCACAGTACGCACAACAAACGCTACATTTTTTGGTGCAGTGGCTTTAAAATGTTTTATATTGCTTAATATAGTATCAATACTGCCACCATATCGAACATAGTCATTGGAAAAGTTTATACTTTCTACACTCATACCAATTTCAACTCGTTTAAATTTACTTAATTTATCCCACAAGTGATCTATATTGTGCATACAGTTAGTAGTAAAACTAAAGCTAAAGTCGGTGCGGTTATTGGCAACAAACAAGTCAATTAGTTGTGTAAATCGCTTGTTTATAGTAGGTTCGCCGCCGATAATATGTAGGCTGACTAAATCAGTAGCAAGTAGTGTTTGACAGAAGTTATTCCATATTACAGGATCATCTGTCCAATTTAATCTGCGTGAATCCGTAATCCACCCCAATGCTTTATAGTCGTTGGCAAGTTTGTAGCTACTGTTAGGACTGCACATCACACAGGCTAAGTCACATTCATTGCCCAAGCTCAAATGGTAACTAACAGGTCGAGTAACAGTAGCGCCGTCATTGTCGAGGCTGTAATCAAATGCGGCCTTGTGTGGGCTTTGTTCAAAACTCTTATAAAAGTTTCGATCGTAAAACAATACACTCTTTAAGTTTTCTTTAATACGTTTGCTATGACTACCTAATTGATCTTGATGTTGGCAAACACCACAAGCAGGATTAGGCACGTCACCTAACTTACTTAATCGTTCGTCACGTAAACGACGGCTTTGCCAGTATTCCTCTACAGGGTAATTAAAGATGTTCCACTCTTTGCCCTGATCTGTTTGTGTAATAAGCTCGCTCATACAGCCGCACAGATCGTAACTACCATCATGATTGATATGTAGCTCGTACCACGGAATGTTGCAGAATATATCTTTATTGGGCATTTTTACATTTCAATAAGCAAATAGGCAATGGAGCAATTTCAAACCTGGTGTACATCTCATTCCACAAAGGATCATCTAGTATTTCTTTAAGTGTACGATTTTTAATACTTAACTGGTCGCGATACTTGTCTACAAAGTCGTTTTCCATGTAGCCACTATTAAACCAAGGACACGGAAATACTAATCCATCAACATTAATAAACATTTCTTTAGTGCCGTTGGCACAACGAGCCCACGGATGTCGTTCACGTGTATTATGAAACACAATGGGAATATGATTGGTTAAACTAACTGTATGAACTTCGTACTTGCTACTTTTAGCAACGTACCCACGTATTGGTTTCAATGGGTCAATGCCATTTATCAAATACATACCGTCAAACTTTGAACTAAGCACAGCTTCAAATGTATCAAATCCTAAATCTTGTGCTAAATCCTGTATCCAAGGCATTTTATCTTCGTTAAAATTAAAATAAATTGCAGACCAGTTCATTGAACAGGCACTTGCCGCCCGTAATGCTTTTGCACCTGCAATAATACTTTTAAAATCACTGTTTACTCTGTACCGCTCGTTTGATTCTTGATTCCACCCATCAACACTAAACGTAACTTTGTCATTACGACCTAGCAGTGATCCTAATTCGGTCCACCACAGTTCAGACTTATAGCTACCGTTGGTAACAATAACCAAACTGGTATTAAATCTAGATGTCTTAATGTAACGTACAATTTCTAAAAAGTCTCGTGCATATATTGGGTCGCCAATGTCGCCGCAAAATACTATTTCGTGTACTTCTTTTAACAAGTCGGCAGTAAATGCCCGCTGAAACTCTGGTAGACTAATTTCTCTGTTTACTAGCTCGGGTTTTAATTCCGTACGGGGACATCGCGGACATTTTAATGTACACTTACTGCTAATCTCAATGTGTATGCGATTGTGATTAAGTAATTTCGATGTCGGTGTTGTAACTTGTAAATCCATTTTCTTTAACTACGTGTAGCGTATTGTTTACACGCCCACTAAGTTCGTCTTTGTGTGATACTAACCAAATACTCTTGTTACTTTCCCTAGACATCTTCTTAAGGATAGCCAGTGAGTTTTCAACGCCGCTACTATCCATTCCCGAATCTACTAGCTCGTCGATGAACAACAAGTTAATTGGTTGATACAAACTTTCCCATACATCACGGAATGCCCAACTCAGTGACAAGATTAAACGATTACGTTCACCGCGACTCAAGTTGTCAAAGTCTAAATCTCTGCCTAACTCTGTGATGCTTGTAGTTAAATCGTTGTTAAACTTAATAGTATGTGGCAAACCGATGCGATCTAAGTACTGTCCCAATCGTGCGTTTAAGTAACTTAGGTTTTGATCAATGATACGTTTGCGGATAAAGCTATCTTTGTTGGTTAACAGTTTTAACAAGAACTCTTGATGTTCCTTGATATTGGTAAGCTCATTTATTACATCGTACGTAACTTCTTCCACTGCTGTAGATTGCATTTCAACAATTTGTTCTGCATAAGGGTCAGTATCATCTAATTTAGATGTAAGCTGAGTAATTAAATTATCTACACTAGCTTGGTGATGGATAGCATCGGCTTCTTTGTCATAAAATGTTTCGGGTCTCGGACCTAGTTTGCCCAACCCATCGTGAGCTGATTGTAGTTCAGCCAACATGGTAGCATGGGTTCTCTGATTCTCTTCTGCTGTTGATAAGTCTTTCTGCTTCTGTCCCAGTACTTGTTGGTGCTTCGTGTCATGGAATTCCTGCCCGCAGGTATGACACGTATGATTTTCCAGCGAAACAAGTTCAGCTGATGTTTTGGCAATAGCCTTTTCTTCTCGACCAAGATCCATCTTGGATCTCGTAATCGCCGACGATAGTTCGTTGATGTCCTTTCGGGTTTGATCCCAAGTCTTAAACGCCGAGTGTGCTTGAATTTCGGCCGCAATGTCAATTCTCTGTAGCTCTTCGATCGCCGTTTGTAGTTTCTGTATTTCTTCTGCATGTTTAGTGCTCCATAAAGTTTGTCTACGCTTCAATGAATCGATTTGCTCTTGTATACGAACGTTAGCATCAGTTACAGCCTTAATGCGAAATTCTTCTTGTTGTATCGCATCTTTAGTTGCTTTGTTCTGTTCTTTTAAGTTATCGGCTTTTTCACTCAATAGTGTAATGCCCAATAATTGTTCAATGATAGTACGCTGTTCATTTGCTTTAAGTGCTAAAAACGGTTCTGTATAAGTATTGAGCGCAACAATATGCTTGAACATGTCGTGGCTCATGCCTAGCATACGTTCTATCTCTGCTTGTGTTTCGCGACTGTCTCCTTGGGCATCATCAGTAATTTCTTTTTCTGTATCACCAACAAAGAACTTCATTGTGTTGGGCTTACGTCCACGTTCAATGCGGTAGTTGATACTGTCTTTTTCAAAATCAATTGTGACCATCATGTTCTTTTGGTTAGTCTTGTTGATTAAGTTATCTTTCTTAATGTTAGTAAGAGCATTGCCGTACATGGCATAGCTTAACGCATTAATAATTGTGGTCTTACCTGTTCCGTTCCTGGCACCCGAATCGTCTCCTCCGAGGTCCAAGTTTTCGCCTAGTACCAATGTTAAGTCTTGACGATCAAAGTTTACTGCTTGTGTAGAGTTACCCACACTCATAAAATTCTTAACGGTTAAAGTTTTAATTTTGAACATAGATTATTATTATACTACAAGTGTCATGGAGAAAGCAAGTCGTAACCCATGGCTTGGGCAATTTCGTTGTGAGTACTGCCAAAGTTTTGATTTCGAATATAGTCAAACCATTTCATTTTTTTGACAAACATCTTGCCGTCACTGCCAGCAGAGTTTTTAACACGATTGGCCAGGGCTTGTAGTTGTAGATTAGACGAATCCTGGTATTTGTTAATAACTAATTCACGTGCTCGGTCAGTCATTGAATTGATATTATAATACCGTGGAAACTCAAGAAAATTAAATTTGTATACTAGTTGATTTTGTTTGGCCCAGCCAAGTAGTTCATCTAGGTACAATACATTTTGGATGTTAACTGTTGGAAAGATGTAAACTTTAAAGTTCTCTGATTCTAACTCTTTAAATTGGAGTAAGTTGGCCTCAACATTAGACCATGCGCCTCCGCGAGTCAACTCAAATCTGGATCCAATGTCATCTATACTTACTGCTATATCAACTTCTTTGAACTTTTGTATGTTATCAATTATGTCGTTTGGAAATATACTACCATTGGTATTAAAGTGTAACCGTATGTGTTTGCAATGATCTGTATCAACGGCTGTTTGTATAAAAGTTCGTAGTTCTTTTAATAAAAACGGTTCTCCGCCAAAAAAGTCTAAATTTTCTATGGTGGGCAAGATATTATCCAATTCTTTCCAGGTATATTCTCTATACCCGTTCCATCGATTGGCAGCAATGTTGACAGCTATAGACGCAGAACTAAATTGTTTAACTTCGGCCGCAATCAATGAGCTGTTACTGGGATTACAAGTACGGCATTTGAAGTTACAGGTGTTGCTGGGCTTTAGATCCAAACTGCGAATTTGTACATCATCGTACCATCGTGAATTAAAATCCTGAGCATTCTTGCCCATGTGCCATTGACGATTGCTTGACAACCCTTGTTTTTCTAAACGCCAACAATGGTCACAACTGTCCGGACGTCCGCCGGTAGACATTTGTTTACGTAACAAATCCATTTTATCATTGTTAAATATTTCAACCAATGAACTTTCGTTTACGTTGCCAACAGGTACAGTATTAACACAGCACGGGTACACGTCGCCGGTGTGCCTGATTTCTAAATGACTCCACAGCAACGGACACACAGTATCAGCAAGTCGATATCCAGTACCTGGTGCTAGTGCATCTGTTATTTCATTTTGCCAAATACAAAAGAACTCACCGATATCTAATAACTCTCTAGCTTTAGCCACGTGGTTAACTAATTCTATATCTGGATAGTTGCCGTAAAACACAATACGCTCACGGTCAGCAAACGTATCCTTGCGTATACTTTCTAATAACTTATAAGCGGCTGTTGGCGTATGGCTAACTTCTGCAAAGTCAGCAAACACCAATAAGGTGTAGTCTTTTTCTAATTTGGCTTTTAATTCTTTTACGTTCATTGTTTTCTACAGTGACTTACGCATACCGGAATAGGCTGTGCGCTATCAAAACTAGTGGGGTAATTTGTTTGAAACACCGGGCTATTAATAATTTCGTTTAAGGTATGCGTGTGCAAACTTATGTTTGTGTAATCTTCTATAACATCATCTAGCTTACGATTAATTAATTTAGAAATGTTATGAGTGTGTGTTTGGTGCCAGCCCATCAAATGGCAGCAGGGCCATACTGTGCCGTCTGCGTAGATAGCAACCCATTTAGTATGAATAGCTTCGCAAGAAATTTTAGCTGTTTTAATATCACTTTTAAGTCTATGTTCAAAGTGTATAGGTTGCTCAAATGAAATGTCGCTGGGCTCAATGCGATGTGTAACTCGACCGTTGGCATAAACGTCTTGGTAGTTGGCATTAGTGAATCTGCCAGAAGTACGCAGGTAAAAACTCTTAAAGCCCAAATCTTTGCTTAGTTGTTCGGCTTCGGCAACTTGATGTTGGTTATGTTTAAAAGTGATATATTGCCAATGTGCGGTACCACCTGCTGTAATAAATGTTGTTGCATTTTTAACTACAGTAGCAAAGTCTACAGCCACACGGTATAAATGATTAGTGTCAGCTAATCCGTCAATGCCAAATATGACTTTGTCGTTGGCATCTAGTACGTCTGCTAACCCTTGCCATGTTGTACGTGATCCGAGTCCGCCGTTTGTGTGTATACTAAACTGTGCTTGCGTGTGCTGTTTCATGTAGTGTATTAATTCTACAAGATCGGGGTATGCTAATGCATCGCCTGTACTACCTTGGAAGTTGATACTGGTTAATTGTTGCCAAAACTCTACTGGAATTTGTTGTTTAATCACCGCTAAACTTAATTCGTCTTTGAGTGTACGGTTAACACTACCATCTGCAGGGGTGCGTAAACATTGAGGACATCGAGCCTGACATGTGTTTGTTGGCTCGATTTCTAGCCTGCGTAAATCCTCAAACTTGTACATAAAACCCTTAGAGGTTTCTATAGATGTCTAGCAATAAGTTCTTGTTAAACTGTTCACTGTCGATTGTGCTCAACTGGCTGTACACAATTTGATCTACAGATTCAAATTCTATGTTACCTTGTATTTCATAATCAGTTAAATCAGTTACCTTAGCTGGAATAATTGTAATTTCACGTAACTTATATGTTTCAATGAATGTTTCTTTGATAAAGGTAGCTTCTTCGTAACTGATATCAATGTCTAAATTAACTCGAACATGCATATTGGGTCGAAGCATAACTTCTGTGTGTTTGAGTACATCACTTAGTTGGAACACACGATACATAGGTTGATCGGGCCAAGCATGATATACAGGTTCTTTATCCCATTCTAGGATCATTAAGCCACGATCATCGTCGCCGGCGTCTGCATAGTTGTGTGGGAAACAATTACCTAGGTAAGTGATATTACCTTTAGTTTGACGTTTATGAAAGTGGCCAGAGAACACATGTTCAAATCCTTTCATATCGTTTTTAGGATCTACTTCACCGTGGTCCGGCATAGCAACCATGGCATTCATCAAGTACCCGGGCAATTCAAAGTGCCCAAACAAATATTTACCTTTTAATTTCTTTAACTTCTTGAAGTCATCACCTACCAGCCAAGGGGCAATAGTGACATCACCGATAGTAGTCCAATCGTTGCAAATATGGATGTTCTTGAGATGCTTTGCCCATTCCACGCTCTGTACATCTCTTTTATCCCGATAATACAAATCATGATTACCAGGAATAAAGAATACGGTTTCAAAATTATCATTTAAATGCTCCAGTGCTTGCAAGCTGTATTGAAGTGTAAGAATATTGATCGATGCACGATTATTGTGCCAATCGCCCAAGAACATGGCAGTATCGCATCCTTCTTCTCGAGCTTTGGCAGTTGCCCATTTAACAAAATTCAAACAGTCATCGTTGTGCGTTTGGCTGTTTGATTTTAATCCAAAGTGAATGTCAGTGAAGATCGCGGCCTTACGGAATAGATTAGTCATAGCTAATACTATACAGGTTTATTTTGATAATTGCAAGATCGATTTGCTCAATCGTCGTAGCCACCACCGTCACTGCCTGAACTAATTTTCATTCCCTGGCGTGTGTAACTTGGGCTTAGATTGTTCATTTCTAAAATATCATCTCGCAGATTCTGATTACGCTTCTCAATATTAAGTACTCGAGTAAAACTATTAGTAATAGCGGCAGTATAATAAGCAAAAGGGTTTTGTGATTTAAATTCATCAAATTGCAGTCCAATTTGCGATAATTGAAGTAGTGCTTGACTACGCATTTCATCGTTGTAAGTATAACCACGCCAGTTACTGCGTGTAGCGTAACGTTCGCACAATTTAATAAACATGTGTGCCAACTTAGGAGTCATTTTTCCGTGTTCACGGCTAAACTCACCCTTTTTAAGTGTACCCTTCCAGTGGCTCTTGCCCACAATAATTGGTTCGCCCGCATCGGAAACCTTGTAATGAAAGAAAGGGGGAAAGTTACATTTGACGTATTTGGTATTGCCAGCAATGTCTAGTTCATCATCGTCATACTCTGACCGAACTGGGGCGTCATCATCTAGTTCATATGCTTTGACAGCGGCTTTACGTGATTTAACATCATCGATTGGGATATGTTCCCACGTCATTACCCGGAACACTATATCTGTGTCTGCAACATCTTTGAGTTTGACTTCAAATTCAGCAAGTTTGGCTTTTGTACCATCTGCTGTAGCGGCTTCGTGCGCTAACTTAGCTAACCGTTCAGCGCGATCTTTACGAGCTTGCAGTATATTCTTTTTGTTTATTTTAGCAACATCTGGAAGAATCATGTCGTATGCATTATCTTCTATATCGTCAAAACAACAATACGATGTTTTGCTTTTGTGGATCTCTTTTAAAATATCTTTATTATTGAGATAGTTATTACGTGCCATTTAGTTGTTTCCTTAACAGTTAGTGCATACTAACATATTTACGTTTCAAAGGTCAACCTCTTTATAAAAGTAACATAATATTAGCCGTTTATATAAGGTAATAAATACTGTATAAACAGGATCTAATTATGCCAGTATTACCAAATTCAGTGCTACCAGGAGCCAGCGGCGGAACCGGCGGCTTTGGCGCCCAAATTGGCTCGGCAGTAACCTCCGGGCTACTGGGGTCTGTTGGACTGAGTGCCGCAAGCACCCGCCAAAACGTGGCTGATATGTTTAAGTACAGCGACAAAACAACAGGCCCAAGTCCAGTATTAATTTACCCAAATGCCTCAAACGATTGGCGTGTTAGAGTTAGTTTAGCACCAGGTAGTAATTACTTTTACAATGATCCTAGTAATATTTTATTAAGTCCATTAATCAAAGAGACAGGCGGCGGCACCAGTGCTATACAAGGACAAGTCAGCAATATTTTTGCCAGTGGCGGATCTAAGCGTGTAGGTGTTGTATTTCCCTATACCCCACAAGTAACCGTAACTCATACGGCAAGTTACACACCAGTTGAATTAACACACAGTAATTATAAACACTATGCTTATAATTTCTCAGAAGTTGCCGCAATTTCTCTTAATGCAACCTTCACAGTACAAAATGTAAATGAAGGACAATATCTATTGGCAGTAATATATTTCTTCAGATCCTGTACAAAAATGTTTTTTGGCGCAGACCCGATGGCCGGTAACCCACCTCCTATTGTGTATTTAAATGGCTACGGTCAATACTATTTGCCTAATGTACCTTGTGTAGTTACAAGTTTTAGTCACACTATGCCACCGGAATGCGACTACATAGATATTCCTGAGCCAGCCGCAACCAACAAAGGTTATAATCCGCAATTTCAAAATTATAGATTAAACAGCACCCGTATGCCAACTACTAGTACAGTAACACTGAGTCTGCAACCAGTTTACAGTAGATACGCACAAAGCCAAGGCTTTAGTCTTGCTGATTTTTCAGCAGGAGCATTGGTTAATAGGTCAGGCGCAGGAATGCCATCAAGCGCATTTGGTGCAACACAACAGCCTGCAAATGCGTCCAAGGGCGGACAAAATGGAGGATTCCTATAATGTCGGCGTCTTATAGTAAATCAAGTCTATATCATGGCACAAGTACGTGGGGACCATTTCTTGATGTGTGGTCCGGAAAAACAATACCAGCTGATGTAACTGATGCAGTATATCAAATTGATTCGGCATATAATCTTCGTCCAGATCTATTAGCATATGACATGTACAAAAATAGCGGATTATGGTGGGTATTTTCTGTACGCAATCCTGATATCTTATTAGATCCTTTATTAAGTTTTACATCTGGGACAATAATCTACGTGCCAACTCTGGCAGTAGTTAATCAAGCCATTGGGTATTAATCAATGAGTGTAAAAAAACCAATACCAACAGCATTAGTACCAAACCCGCTACATAAATTTGCATCGTACACCTATGCATTGAGTTTGTGGTGGCTTGATATCGACGATTATAATGGCCTAGCCAGCGAAGCTGACGTTAAAGGCGCAATGGAATACAAATTAACTAAGAGTTATGTATTGGCCGAAGATTCGGGGCTGTACCCTCGACAACGCTTGCCGGGAACAGGGGGATTAAATTATAACCTAAGTGATGTAGAACTAGTAACACATATACAACCAGCAACCGATCGTGGTCAGACCAATAATTTATCGTGTAAGTTTAAAATTACAGAACCGTATGGATCAACTTTGTTAGACGTACTAATAATGTACGGACTAGAAAAAGGTGTTGACTATATAGATCAACCATTCCTTTTACAAATTGAATTTTTTGGGTACGATGATCAAGGAAATCAAGTTCCAAAAAGCGAAACCGACAAATTTATGAAAAGATATCCTATTAAAATATCTGGTATGAAAGTAAAGGTCGGCGTAGAAGGATCTTCATATGCATGTACAGCAAATCCTATATCGTTTGAAGCATATTCATCGGTTAATTGTAAATTACCGAGACAGATAAATGTTGCCGGTGCAACATTTAAAGAAGTATTAGACGAACTAGCAAAAGAATATAACAAATATTATGCTACCGAAGTTGCTCTAGGACATAGAAAGTTTGCAAGCACATTAAAATTTGATATTGATAAAGATATACAAGAAAGCAAAGTAACTAACCCAAAGACTATGCCGTTAAGTCAAGTTACTCCAAGTTCTCAAGATGCGGCCCTTGGAAAAGCACCATTTATCTTTACTGCCGGCGAAGATATAAATGACATTATACAGAGATTATTTGCACAATGTTCGTTTTGGACCGACGACCAACTTGGAATATACCAAGTAAAGCCAGATGCCAATCTAGGTACTATTGTTAACACATATAAAACCACAGTACAAAGTTTAATACAAGGTACTGATGGCGGCGGCGGTGTCTCTACTGGTGCAGCCGCTAAAGACATTGCCCGCGGCAAATTATCTTACGCATTTACTTATAGAATACATCAACATGCAACCTTTGGCGGACGGCATACAATAGATCCAGGTCAATTCTCGGATGCTAGGCGGTTTGTAACTAAGCTGTATAATTATACCTTCACTGGGCAAAACACTGATATTTTAAAACTTGATATAACTCTCAATCTGGCATACTATACTGCTGTAATTGCGTATGCTAACAATGTTGGTGCCGGACAAGTTACAGCAGAATCTAAGAAACAGAATCAGGCAGAATATGTGGCGTCTAGTGGATATGCACTAACTCCAAGTTTTTTAATTAATTCAATATTACCACAGTTAAAAAATACTCCTGTTATTGCACCTACTAGGATTGAAACCATAATAAGTGACATGAGTATATCGCAGGGACTCAGAGGCCAGGCAAAATCTATCATAGGTATGGATGTGCTAAAGTCTAAACAACAAAAAACTGACGCAGACATGCTTGTAATTAAGCTAGACATTGTAGGAGATCCTACATTAATGAAACAAGACGACTGGTTATATAGTCCAAGTCCCAATACGTCAGGTGACTATAATAACTGGCATACTTTAAGTCAGGCTGAGTTTGCTAATAAATATGGCCACATCCGTATGGATATTATGCCAGTGGTAATTGGCCTACAGATCAATACTCCGGTTGATGCCGACAACGAATACTTAAATACTGGCCTAACATTTCCGCCAATGACTCGTAACGGTACTAGTAGTTCAGTGTTTAGCGGATTGTATACAACAACAACCATTAATAATGTATTTTCAAAAGGCACGTTTACACAAACTGTTAACTGTGTACGCATTGACAATCAAGAATACAATGCAGGTTCGGCGCCAGTAACCAACGGGTCTTCAGCAACAAGCACAAGCCAAGATAATCAGCGCGAATCAACAGAGACTAACAAAACAACTAATAAGGTTATAACACCTACAAAACCTGTAATAGTAACTCCGGTAGTTCCGCAAACATTACCTAGTATAGTAACTGGGAGGGACAATCCGTTGGCAACACCTGGCGGCATGGACTTTACCGCAGGAAACTTTTAAGGAATAATCAATAATGGCAACTAATGAAAGATATCGAGGTCCGAGTAAAACTGCAAAAGCAGACAGTAAGAAAACTGGCTCTAGTGTAGATCCAGGACCATACGAAGCAATCGTCCAAGGACACGTTGAAGGCAGTCGTATGGGACAGCTAATCGTTACTATCCCAGAATTTGGCGGAACAGTTGAAAACCCAGAAGCCGGTGGCAATTCAAATCAAATTGTTGTAAGTTATGCAAGTCCTTTTTACGGAACTACATTTGGCGCCGACGCAGGAACAAATCCAGATAGCGCATTAACCTCAGGACAAAGTTATGGTATGTGGTTTTGTCCGCCAGACATCGGTAATAAAGTATTAGTTACGTTTGTTGCTGGTGATATGCAACGTGGTTATTGGTTTGCCTGTATTTACGATAGCCCAAGTCATCATATGGTGCCTGGCATTGCTCGTAACATTGGCGGAAGCGAAAATACTAAGCCAACTGGCATAGGCGCATTTGACGAAATAATTAAAAGCGACTCAAATGCCCCGGTTAGTGAATATAATATATCATCGGAAGGCGCATTTGATGCCGACGGACTAATTAACACCCCAAGGTATACACACCCTGGTGCTATGTCATCATATGTTCGACAAGGATTAGATAGAGATAAAGTACGTGGTGCTATTAGCTCAAGTAGTATGCGAGAAGCCCCAAGTAACGTTTATGGTATTAGTACACCAGGGCGTAAAGCTACACCAACTGATCAAGCACCCGGAAACGATGAAGTTGTATTTTTTAGAAATGCTGGACATAGTTTTGTTATGGACGATGGCGACAAGGACGGAACAGATCAACTAATTAGATTGCGTACCAGTGCTGGACATCAGATATTAATGAACGATACTGAACAAGTTTTATATATTGGTAGTTCTAGTGGTAGCCAATGGTTAGAGTTTAGTCCAAACGGGTCTATAAATGTATTTGCCGGTGGCGGATTTAATATGCGTAGCAGTGGCCCAATCAACATGCACAGTGACACCAATATCACTATGTGTGCGCCACATATCAAAATAGATGCAATACCAAACATCAATAGTGTGGCTGGCCCAAACAAGCTGATCGCGGCCGCGGGCATTATTCCAAGTATCAGTATCAACTCATGGGGTACATTGAGTACCAGTTCACAGATGGCCACGTCAGTCAAAGCCAATGGACTAGTTAATATAAGCGCATATGGTGCAGTAAGCGTTGCCGCCGGCGGCTTATTAAAAATGAGCGCAGTTGGTGCCGCAAGCATAAGCGCAGGAGCCGCAATGTCAATTGGCGCTATGGGCATAATGGCCATAGATGGATCGGTGCTGTCATTGAATTGCGCCAAGGCCACACCACCGATACCACCAGTGTTTCAACTTCCGCCAATACCAAACAAGTTACCTGACACATCAGTTGTTGGTAAACAATGGATTTCTGGAGCCACAAAAGTAGATTCAACCTGTGCTATTGTTCCAACACATGAGCCGTGGGATCGTACAGCAATGGGCAACGGCAAGTTACAAATGGCCGCTGGCATAGCGCAGATGGCCGCAAACAGTGGTGGTTATCAGGCGGCAGCAAGCTTCTTATAATATGTTACAAAATATTGGACCACAGCAAGCAACCAAACAAGGGATAACAAATCCATTGCCGGTCAGCTGGCTGGGTCGAGCAGATGCACCGATAACAATGCCGGCTACATCCAGCATAGATAGATTATCTAATACCGAAGTTCAAAACTTAATAGCTCAAATTGCATATGATAAAAGCGCCTGGGATTACACCCTGGTGGGCGCAGACAATCGACTGGGAAGATATCAGTTTAGTACACAAGCATTAGAGATCTATGGATTTCTTGCTGTAGGATCTAACCAGCATTACGGAACAGATTGTGTAAACTATGCCAATTGTTGGCAATCAGGTTCAATTGAGTATAATATCACAAGTTTGTCTGGATTTTTATCTAGCAATGCCGCACAGGAACAGCTAGCATATCGGGCGGTATATGACCTATACAATGCGTTAGTGGCAAACGAAAGCATACAGGTCAATGACACAAACGATGTTGTTGCTGGCATGATTTATACAGGCTGGACCTTGGGTACCGGATCAAAGCCAACCATGACACAAATATCAGGGACTGGTGCGTATGCTTGGAGGTACTCGGGCGTGGGCAACGGCACAGACTCTTACAATAGCGGACGTTACGCTATCACTATTTTAAGTCGATAAATACAATATGGCTATAACATATCGCGGATTCAGTACACGTACAAGCTCAAAGAAATACACTTTGACTGACTACGAACTGGCCAAACAAGATTTACTCAATTACTTCAGTCTAAAAAAAGGACAGAAGTTAATGCAACCTACCTTTGGTACTATTATATGGGATATGCTGTTTGAGCCCCTAGACGAAGGCACACAGGATATAATTACTCAAGATATTATAAAAATTGTTAGTTACGACCCACGATTACGTGTCGGTCAAATTGCTGTTACTGCACAAGATACTGGATTACTTGTTCAGCTAACATTATCTTATATTCCAACCGATCAATCAGAAATGATTTCATTGAACTTTGACAAAAGCAGCCAAACACTAACTACTTCTTAATTCCCCGAATTAACTGACCATATTATCCCGCCTGATAAATACTTGATATAGGTAATATAGGCAAATAAAATATGGCACAAACCACACGTCAAACCAGTTTATTAGTCCAGCAGGACTGGACTAAGGTGTACCAATCGTTTACTAACGCAGACTTCACAAGTTACGACTTTGAAACTCTGCGTAACAGTATGATCAACTACATCAAGGTTTACTATCCTGAAACATTCAATGACTTCCTAGAATCAAGCGAATATCTGGCTTTAATTGATATGATTGCTTTCTTGGGACAGAGCCTTGCCTTCCGCACAGATTTAAATGCTCGCGAAAACTTTATTGACACAGCTCAGCGCCGTGACAGTATTTTAAAATTAGCACGTATGCTAAGTTACAATCCTGGTCGCACAACAGCGGCAAGTGGATTACTCAAATTTGACTCAGTTAAAACAACAGAAAATGTAATTGATAGTGCGGGCATTAACTTGTCGAATGCCACAGTACACTGGAATGATTTAACAAATGATAACTGGCTAGAACAATTTACTGCTATTATCAACGCTAGTTTAATCACTAGCCAAAATATTGGTAAACCCGGTAACAGCCAAAAAATTAATAATATCCAAACTGATGAATACAGTATTGCATTAAATCCTAATACTTTGCCGGTTGCTGGATTTTCAGTTGCTGTCCAAGGTTCCCCGACTAGTTTTGAAGCTGTAAGTGCCACAAGCGTCGGCGAAAGCTACCTTTATCAAGACGACCCAACAAAAGTTGGTCAGTTTAACATCCTTTATCGCAACGATAACAATGGCAATGGAAGTAATAACACTGGATTCTTTACATTCTTTAAACAAGGTTCACTAAGTGCAACTAAGTTTGATATTACTAATGCTATTCCAAACAATTTTATATCAGTTGCTACAAACCACATTACAAATTCAGACCAATGGTTATATAGTTTGAATGTTAATGGTGGCCCACAGACTAAATGGACACCAGTGCCGGCATTACCAGGATCTAATGTTGTGTTTAATAATTTAACTGATAAGAATTTATATCAGATTAATACACTAAACAATGACCAAGTAAATTTAGTATTTGGTGACGGGTCCTTTGCTAATATTCCCCAAGGATCGTTTATATTTTACTACCGCACCAGCAACGGTACAACATTTGCAATAAGCCCAGACGATCTAGCATCTGTGCAAATTGGATTTACTTACATTAGTAAAAATAATACCTTAGAGACACTAACGGTTACTGCTAGTTTAAAATATACGGTAACTAATGCCAACGCGGCACCTAGCTTATCAAGTATTAAAACTTCTGCACCACAGCAGTACTACACACAAAATCGTATGGTAACAGGCGAAGACTATAATATCTTTCCTAAAACTAATTATACAAGCATTCAAAAGATTAAGGCAATTAATCGTACAAGCAGTGGTGTAAGTTTATATCTTGATGCGATTGATCCAACCGGTAGCTACAGCTCAACAAACATTTTTGGTGATGATGGCATACTAACAGCTAACACATTGACTAGCAGTAGTAGTTTTAGTTTCTTAACCAGCAACGATATTTACTCGGCTATATACAATCAAGTTATTCCTGCAATAGATAGCACAGAAATGCGTAATTACTATTACAGTAAATATCCTCGATATAACACAAGTACATCGTTGGGTGGTAATGTAGTATTCCATAGAACTGGATATAGTACATCAACAAGCTGGGGATATCTTGCTAATGTTATTACTGGAAATACATTACAAGTTGGGTCGGGTATCACCGGCAACTTAAAATATATTGCACCTGGTGCAAGTTTGCAATTTACCGCAGTTCCTAACTATTATTTTGATAGCCATCATGCAAACGTTGCTGGCACACCAGCGTTGGGCGCAGATAGTTTAAATCTATATGCAACTGTATCTAGTGTTGTTCCTAATAACAACTTTAGTACACCAAGCCAAATAACATTTGCCACTGTAGTTCCTGATGGTGCTATTTTAAGTGACACTACCCGTACTGGTAAGAACAGTATCATTCCTCCGTATATGAATGATTTACCAATGTCGTTGATACCAACTATTACTAGTCAGATTCAATCAACATTAAACTTTGGATTAACGTACGACCAAGTAAATCAAACCTGGAAGAATGTTCTTCCAGCAGACATTGGAAACAAAACGGCCTGGATCGCAAATGCCACCAAGCACGGCATGAGATTTGATTATAATGCTGGCTTGTATACCATTACATATAAACAAGTAGGTTATTCTTTTGCAAGCGACGGCACCACTAATTTTTATTACGATCCGGCAGTGAGTGTGTACGATAGTACAACAGGATTACCTATCACTGACACCATTAAGGTATTAAAAATTAACGACAAGCCAACTAATCCTGGTGTCCCACTAGGACAAGATATACTTTGGAAAATTTATAATAGTAAAGTTGAACCAGACGGGTATATAGATCAAAATATTGTATTAGTTACATTCCCTGACACACAAATGCCAGGAGTTCCAGATAATCCAGATTTATTTACAGACACAGTTGGAACTGGCTTAACGCGATCAGAATTGTATTTCCAATATAAACATAATGCCCCGGCACGTAGCCGCATTGATCCAACCCCAGTTAATATTATGGATTTATATATTTTAGTGTCGTCATATTCTAGTGCTTATATTTCCTGGTTGCGAGATTTAACCGGAACTATATCAGAACCTCTTCCGCCTACCAGTAGCGGGCTTGAATTAGATTACGCTGGCTTAAACGATTTTAAAACTGTTAGCGATACAATCATTTATAATCCGGCTATTTTTAAACCTTTGTTTGGTGCTAAAGCAGATGCTGGGCTACGAGCACGTTTCCAGGTAGTTAAGAATCCTAGTGTTGGTATTACAGACAATGAAATTAAAACGCAGGTGATTGCCACAATTAATAATTACTTTGATCCTAATAACTGGGATTTTGGCGACACATTTTATTTTAGTGAATTGGCCGCATATTTACACAGTACACTGGCACCTAATATCAGTAGCGTACTTATTGTTCCAAGCAACACCGATTTGGTATTTGGTAATTATTTCCAAATTAATGCCGAACCATGGGAAATTATTACATCGGCTGCAACAGTAAATGATATCGACGTGGTAACAGCAGTAACAGCCGCACAACTAGGTATGCACGGTATTAACTTTGGTTCTACACAATAATGGCACTACTAAACACTATTAATTTTTTACCAGAAGCTTTTCGCACAGACACGAATAAACGTTTCCTTGGTGCTACCATGGACCAGTTGTATACTGGCGCAATAAACACTCCAATTAACGGATACATCGGACGCAAGTTTGCTCCTACATATAAACTAGGTGATAACTATGTGCCCGAATCAATTACATCAAGATCTAATTACCAATTGGAATCCGGGGTAGTAGTAACAGATGAAAATAAAAATATTAAATTTACTGCTGGATACCTGGATTTATTAAATAGCGTTGCAACAAATACTGGTAGCAGTCAGTTATTAACAACAAACCATCAAAGACTATTTTCATCTGACAGTTATAATTACGATGGTCAATTTGATTATGATAAGTTTGTAAATTATTATAATTACTATTGGTTACCCAATGGCCCGGCTTCTGTATCTCTTTCAACTAATCAAGTTCCGTATCAAGCTACATATGAAGTAACACGTAGCACTTCAGTTGGCGGATATACATTCACTGGCATAGGCCCGCACCCTAATACACAACTTACATTGGCACGTGGCGGAACATATACATTTAAAATTAATCAACCAAGTTTTAAATTCTGGATACAAACTAGTCCTGGTACGTCCGGTCAAGATCCCAATATTTCTACAGTCACAACTCGTCAGGTATTTGGCGTAACTAACAACGGCACTGACAGCGGAGATATTACATTTAAAGTTCCGTTGGCAACAGCGCAAGACTTTTATGTTAACATGCCAATTATTAGACCTACTACCGGTAGCACCGATGCCGCAGTGGCATTTAAATATACAGATATACAAAATCAATTACTAAGTACCTTCATAAGCAAATTTCCAACAGGATTGGATGGTATTAACAATAACTTACAAAACAAAACTATTGTATTTGTAGGCGGCCAAGTTGCGGACACAGATTGGACTACCCCAACAGATCCGTTGCCGCCAGATTTAGCTACAGGTAAAGCAAACCCAAATGCCAATCCAGTTACTGGTATTATTCCTAAAGCAACTAGATCAAATATCTGGCGCCTTAATATAGTACGTATTAGCGCAACCGATTCAGTACTTCAGATTGTGCCTGACACTCAAATACAACCTCAGCAAAAAGTTTTTATTTCGTCTGGCCAGACTTATGCAAGTAATCAGTTTTGGTTAGATAATAACATGCGTTACCAGATTGTGCCGGTAATGACAGCCAGCGTTAATTATCTATATTACCAAGATAGTAGTAACCCTCAATTTACAGGGCAAATAAAATTAGTTGATAATTCAACGAGTACCATTGATGTACCCAATGATATTATTGGTAGTGCAGGATATACCAGCCCCAATGGAGTAATTTTTGCCAATGGGATGAAAATTCATTTTGATAGCTCTGTTACTCCAAGTACATACACTAACAAAGATTACTATGTTGAGGGAGTTGGCACAGGCATAGACCTGGTCCCAGTTGATGAATTAATTGTACCAGAATCATTTGGTCAAAACATTAACAAATCTCCTGATTACATTACAATTAATAGAGCTAGTCAAGACCGTAACCCATGGTCGCGATACAATCGTTGGTTCCATCGAGATGTAATTACGTCTACTGCCAAGTATAATAATTCTGTAGCAGACTACGGAAATGACATATCTGCACGACGTAGCATTATTGAATTTGAACCAAATTTACAATTATTCAATTATGGTCAACAAGCAACTACATCGGTTAGTTATATTATAACTACGCCAACCGATGCGTTCAATGATTACGAGGGTAAAACAACAGCATCAATTGATGGTATTCACTTGGTCAATGGCGATACTATTGTGTTTGCCAAAGACTTTGATACTGCTATTGTAAACGAAGTATGGGAAGTACAGTACCAAAGTATTATTAATAGCCCGTATCTGACCCTAAACAAAGTAGCGTCGGATCCAGTATTACCTGGACAAAATGTACTAGTTACAAAAGGTTCCCACAAAGGATATACTTTTGCATTTGATGGAAGCACATGGACACAATCTCAACAGAAGACCAATGTTAATCAAGCACCACTGTTTGATATTGTAGATAATGATGGTTATAGCTTTAGTGATATAACGGTGTACCCAGGCACCACATTTGCCGGTACTAAATTCTTTAATTACGCAGTTGCTACTTCCGGTACCAATGATAGCCTATTAGGATTTCCGTTAACATACCAAACATTTAATAATATTGGTGATATTGTTTTTAACAACTACTACGATACAGATTCTTTTTCAACCAGTAACGGAAAAATTAGTGTTAATACCGGGTACCTTGTTAAAAATATCGGATTAGACAAAACAGAAAAATTAACTAACTGGGCAACATCGGCTGAACCCACATTACAATTTCAAGTATTTACAAAATTCTTTGATGGGTACGTAATTGAATTAAATGGAGTACAAACTGCGTTTGTACAAATTGATGTATTACCGGTTGACGAACAAACAGTACCACACCTTAAGGTTTATCTAAATAATAAGTTGCTAGTCAACGAAATGGATTATAAACAAATAAAGTATGGTGTGTATCACGCAATCGTCTTTACGACTATACCAGCAATCAATGACAAAATTGATGTCAAGATTTTTAGCACAGAATCAAGTAAACTTGCATATTATGAAGTTCCGGATAACTTAGATTTAAATCCATTGAATGAAAACTTTAAATCTATTACGTTGGGTCAACTTAGAACACACTATAATAAATTAATAGAAAACACAACATCTGATCCTAGTAACCCAATACCAATACAGGACAACTATCTTAAAGATCAAGGTGGTACGTTGCGCCAGCATTCGGCACCGTTGGTTTACGCATTATCGTTTTTAAACGACCCAACAGTTAGTTTTGTTGATGCAATAACATTGGCCAAAAAAGAATATACAAAATTTAAACATAAATTTTTAACTTTATGTAATACAACTTCAAACATAAACTACAATAACCCATCAATTGGTGTAGACGTTATATTACAAAATATTAATTCTTTAAAGAATTCTAGTTTTCCGTGGTATTACAGTGACATGGTTCCGCAAGGCAACGGATTTTCTACAGTGACCTATACTGTACTGAATGCTCGTCAGGTAAACTACGAAATTAATTCTTTATTTAATAACACAATATTAAGCAATCGTGCTGTGCTAGTGTATGTAAACGGAATACAACAAACAGTTGGAGTAGACTATACTTTTAATAAAATTAGTCCTACCATTATCTTTACTCGAGAATTTGCTGCCGCAGACGTAGCAAATAAAACTCAAATTGTTATCAGAGATTATGGTAATACCGACGGCAATTACATTCCGGAAACTCCAACCAAGCTAGGGCTATATCCAAAGTTTCTTCCAGAAATATATTTAGATAATACATATCAAACACCTACAATGGTTATTCGTGGACACGATGGTAGCATAACACCTGCATTTGGAACTTACGATCAAACTACTGGCATATACACCAAGGACTTCCGCGACGACTATCTATTAGAATTGGAACGTCGTATCTACAACAACATTAAAGCCGATTACAATAACAATGAAATTGATTTATACAATACTATTCCTGGAAGATTTAGAAAAGGGGATTACAGTCTAACTGAATTTAATCAAGTAATCTCACAAAGTTTTATGAACTGGGTAGGCACTAATAATGTTAATTATACAGAAAATAAATTCTACGATGTTAATAACCCATGGACCTGGAACTACGGTAGCTGTCCAGATGTAATTGACGGATCTAATCTACAAGGATCATGGAGAGCTATATATAACTATTGGTTTGACACAGATACGCCTAACTTAACTCCTTGGATTATGCTAGGATTTAGTAGCAAACCACTATGGTGGGAAAGTCGTTACGGAAACGGACCGTATACTAGCGGAAACATATTACTATGGGAAGACTTAGAATCAGGCTACATATGGAATGACGGTGCGCCGTATACTGATGATAGATTTGCTCGTTCAGGGTTGACTAAATTTATCCCAGTAGACTCTGCGGGTAATCTAATAGACCCAACACAAATTCCGTTAATTAAAAAATATCATTCATCTACTTCGAGTGATGCATTTTCTTCGGGTCAACACAGCCCCGCCGAAGTGGCATGGCGTCGTAGCAGTGATTATCCATATTCTGTACAATTAACACTAGCATTACTTCGTCCAGCTCAATATTTTGCTACACAATTAGATACAAGTCGTTTCTTTAAGAGCCCGCAAACTGGACAATTTTCTAATGCTTCTAATAGAAAAATTGCACCAAACTTATTAACAGTTAACGGCAACAGCGCCAGTGGCACAGTCGATCGCACCAGTGGATATATCAATTGGATTGCCGATAGTATTAAAAATACCGGCATCGATCCAATCTCTACACTGACTAGTTATTTTACCAATACCTCGGTCAAACTAAATTATAAGGTTGGTGGCTTTACTGACAAATCAATTATCACAGTAAGTGCTGAACAAACAAGTCCCGGTAGTACTAGTGGTAGTGTGATCATCCCAGACACCAATTACAATATCTATTTAAACAAATCGGTTCCGGTTGGATCAGCAGTATATAGTGCAGTAATTGTTGAAAAAACTACCACTGGGTGGAGTGTAACTGGGTATGACCCAACAAACCCGTTCTTTACTATTATACCAAGCATTGCAGATAATAAGAAACAGCCACTTACGGTCAATGGATTAACAATTAGTTTATATCAAAGTAGTGAAAGCTCTGTTTCGGTTATTCCGTACGGTACTGTATTTTCTAGTATACAGCAGGTAGCAGATTTTATCGTAAGTTACCAACGATATTTAACGGCAATTGGATTCCAACTTGATACGTATAACACAGATTTGCAAGAAGAGCAGAACTGGTTACTAAGTATTAAAGAGTTAATGTATTGGAGCCAGCAGGGGTGGAATACTACTTCGGTTATTGTGTTAAATCCAGTAGCAACATCGTTGACATTGTTAACTGCGGGAGTAATCGTTGATGAAGTTACAAATACTTCCAATGGTAATAAAATATTAGATCAAAATTTTGCTCCTATTAAAAATAACAATTTTAATATTGTAAGAACTAATAGTGCAGTTAATGGAAACCGTTTTAAGATATCTACCTTAAATGGAACTACAATTTGTTACGCAAAGTTAAACGTAACAGCATACGAACATGTATTAGTATTTGACAATGTTGATGATTTTGGCGATATTATTTATATTCCATCAACTGGAACACGGCAGAGTCGTTTAAAAATAGCAGGAACTAAAACTGGGGCATGGGATGGCTCATTGAGTGCCGCCGGCTATATCTATAGCGACCCAAATATCGATGTGTGGCAGTCCGGAAGAGACTATAATTTAGGAGACGTGGTACAATATAATAATTTTTATTATACCGCTACTCAAAAAATATCTGCAGGCGCAAACTTTATTCCTACACTATGGACACAAATTCCTTACGATAGTATCCAGACTGGTTTATTGCAGAGCTTTGGATTAAATGCACAACAATTTTCTAACTTCTACGATGTAGATAATCCTCCTACAAACGAAACATTACAAAAATATTCTGCAGGATTATTAGGATTCCGTCAACGACAATACTTAACTGACCTAGGTATTAGTATTCCTACACAAACAAAATTTTACCAAGGGTATATTAAACAAAAAGGCACAATGAATGCAATTACAGCATTAACTAAAGCCAATTTTAATAACGTCAGTGGTGAAATTAGTGTATACGAAGAATGGGCATTTAATGTTGGTAAGTATGGAAATCTAAATAATAATATCTATAAAGATTTTATCTTAGACCAAAGTGTATTTAATACTAACCCAGCGGTATTTACGTCTGCTGGCACATATAGTGCCGCTAATGTTATTGTTAGCTTAAACGGCAACGCATTATGCACAAATTCAAATGTGTATACCGCAAGTAATACATTAGTAACAACTACCTCATTATATAGTAATCGCGTTGATCCAGTTTATATGACAGATTTACCAGACGTCGGTTACGTAAATTTAAATGATGTTGACTACACAATATTTGATATTACAAAACCCGAATTAGATCTTACTGCACTAGGTGCAGGCGACTATGCGTGGGTAGCAAAAGACATTGAGAATAATTGGAATATTTTAAGAGTCAATGAGTCCAATTTAACAGCCGAATCTCTAACATATATTCTTGATTCAAATGCTCAATTAACATTTAACTATACACATACATTCAGTGTTGGTGATATTCTTGTGTTAAAATACTTTAGCTCGGCATTTGATGGAGTATATGAAGTTATTGGTGTACCAAATACAACAAACGTTATTATTCAAATTGATAATACACGCCTAGACAAATTAACATCAATAAGTCCTCTACAAACATTAATAAGAGCATTGACTATTACCGGATCAGGGATAGTATATACATTAGATAGTGCTAAAATTAACTCATTAAGTGACTTTAAAAATCACACCATTCCTAAGAATGGCTGGATAACTGGCGATACGGTATGGGTAGACAATGCATCAGTGGACGGGTGGGGTGTTTATACATTTAAACAACCATGGTCTACTAAGAATCGTAGCCAGGTAACTGGTAATATATCTACTGCTGGACAATTTGGTTCCGCAGTAACTATTAGTTCAGACAATACTTACATATTCTCAGGTAGTCCTGGCAGCAAGCAAGTATTTGTAACGCCAATAACAACAGGATCTACACAAACATTAACATCGATTGATTCTAACTTTGGTACAGCAATTGACAGCCGAGGAAATTTATTAAGTGTAGCAAGTAGCTCTAATGTTTATATCTATCGTCAAAACGGTAATGTAATTACAGCACTACAAACTATTACCGGCGCAAACTTAGTTGGCAATGTAACAAGCATTTCAATGAGCACCGATGGAAATATATTAGCCATTGGCGGCAACACATCTGTGCATATTTACAAAGCAAATACTACCCCAAGTTCAGCAAATGTAAAATATGTATTAGCCAACGTAATTCAAAATACTGGATCAACCACTAATATAGTTAAAACAAATGCCACTGGTAATGTAGTAATCATCGGTGCACCATACGCTACCAATGGCAACACACAAGCTGGAAATGTTTATGTGTACGGTGGAAACTTAATTACAAACGCATTTAGTAAAACGCAATCAACACTAACCAGCCAGTACAACAATCAAAGTGCCAACTTTGGTGCAAGTATAGATATTGATAGCACTGGTACTAATTTATATATTGGTGTTCCTGGATCCTTAAAGTCTGGCATTGCAAACGGCGTAGTTGAACGTTACACACTAGGCGGAAATACCTATACGTTTACAGAATCAATTGCACACCCTGCTAACGAAATTGGAAAATTTGGCACTAGCATCAGTGTAAGTGCAAATGGAAATGTATTGGCTGTTGGTAGCATCGGTTCTCCTGCAGAAGAACATACTACGTTTGACGATGATGAAACTGTAATCGATTCAGACACTACAAACTTTGTTGATTACATTTATAACAGTGGCGCAACATATTTGTTTGAGCCAATTGGTAACTCATATGCTTACATACAAGAATTAGAAGCACAGTTAGCTAATAATGATAATTATGGGTTTGCTATTGATGTTACTAGCAATGTAATAGTTGTTGGTGCTCCTGGTACAACAAATAATTATGGTGCCGGCTACGTGTTTAAGAATTCTACATCAGCAAAGGCGTGGAATCAAACAAGAACACAAATGCCAATAGTTGACATTGACAGTATTGGTCGCACATTAATTTATAACAAAAACAATGATAATTTATTAGCCGCATTAGACTACATTGATCCAGCAAAAGGAAAAATATTAAATGCATTTGGTCAAGATATTGACTTCCAAAGAGGAACCGATCCTGCCCTGTATAATGCAGGAACCAATGTTGTAAATCAAACAATACATTGGGGACCAAATCAAGTAGGAACAATTTGGTGGAACTTAGATACTGTTCGTTATATTAATTACGAACAAGATGCATTAATTTATCGATTAAACCATTGGGGCGACCAGTTCCCGGGATCTAGTGTTGACGTATACCAATGGATTGCAAGTAGCCAATTACCTAGTGATTACACCAGTGATGGTGTACCAATGTATCCAGACAATTCGTCATATAGCACATATGGATATGTTACACCTAACGGTGTAGTTAACGCCACTTATTATTATTGGGTTAAAAATATTCAGACTGTAGATAAATCTAAACATAACAGCATTTACAGTATTGCTGAAGCTATTAAAAATCCGCAGAGCCAGGGTATTCCTTATACGGCTGTATTGCGTAATGATACTGTGGCAGTATACAATGCCAGCCACACATTAGTTGGACAAAGTAGCGTAATACAACTTGGTGCATCAAATGTACAAGCGAAGCAAACAGCGTTGGTCCACAGCGAATATGCATTAGTACAAGAAGGCAACCCAACTAGCCAATTACCAGAAAATATTATTGCTAAAATCAATGATAGTTTATCAGGAATTGATCGCGACGGAAATCCGGTCCCAGATCCTGCGTTGCCACCTGGTAGACGTTACGGACTTTCTATCCGTCCAAGACAGTCAATTGTTATTGACGTCGTTACAGCATTATATAATGTAATCACATTAGTAAATGCAAAATTATTAGCATACCCAGTAACTCAACGTAAGGTTATGACTATTCTTAATAGTAGCGAGCAGTATCCTGTTTCTAGTCTAAGTACTTACTTGATATCAGTTGAAACGTTTGATGAGCTTGGCTACGTAGATACTAATTTAATATCTTCAGGATATTCTGTACTAGTTAAAAGCGATAGTAACAATCTTACTAAGTGGGCAATTTATACATGGGATGGCACAAATTGGTCAGTAGCAACTCGCCCAAATGGATCACCTTGGGTACAAACTTATAAAACTAATTTATATTGGCAATATGCTGATTGGTATGATGCAACATTTGACCCAACTACAACAATTAACGTTACAGTTGCTAATAACTTAGAGTTTGGCAAACTAACATTGCAGCCAAACACTTATATTAAAGTAACAGATAGCGGCAATGGTAAATTTGTAATATATTATATTGATTCTAATTTAGAACAAACAACAGTTGGTATCCAAGACGGTACAGTTCAAATGCAAGGAATTGAAACAGACATTCCGGCGCTTGAATTGCGTCAGATTTTGTTGTCGATGCAAAAAGAAATCTTCATTGATGACCTGGCCGGCAACTATAACGAATTGTTCTTTGTATTAATCAAGTACATATTAACAGAACAAAAAAATATTGATTGGGCATTTAAGACTAGTTTCATCAGTGCTACTCAGAGTATTCGCAAGTTGCAGGAGTTCCCAAGTTACATTCCTGACAATCAAAACTTCTATTTAAATTACATCAATGAAGTTAAGCCTTATCGTACAGTAATTCGCGAATACGTAGTTGACTATATTGGCAATGATTCATATGTTAGCGATATTACTGACTTTGATTTGCCACCATACTGGGATGCCAAGTTGGGAGTATATCGTAGTCCAAGCGGAGAACAAAGTTACGATGCCACTACATTAAGTGCTAGCAACAGCATATACAGCCAATGGAATAATAACTACAAATATAGAGTAGTTGATACTGTAATTGATTTACCAGGCAGTGGCTACTTAACAGCACCTCAAATTGTAATTACAGGCGGTGGTGGCACAGGTGCAAAAGGGTATGCAACTATCAATGGTAGTGGTGGCCTTGCAACTATTGTGATTACCGATGCTGGCTCGGGCTACACATCAATTCCGGATATTATTATTAACGGAACTGGCTCTGGCGCACAAGCCCGTGCAGTACTTAAAAACGTTTATGATGGCAATAATAATGGACATAATCTTGTACGTAGTGTTGCTACAACAATTAAGTATGATCGTGTAACTTATGCTGGACTAAGCTACCCCGGTGTTATAATTGAGGGTGGTAATTTACGAACATATTCAGGCACAACAGTCACCGTTGGCTCACCAGCAAGCAATGTGGCCAGCGGATTTGATGCAACTATCTCAAGTTTATACACAAGTAGTTTGGGTGTAAACCCGGCAGATATTATAGTAGACGGCGGCGAGTATGTTGGAAGATTTAGTAGCTATGCACCAGAAGAGTTACTACCTGGACGTATGTACGATAGCTTGAATATGAAAGTATTCTCAAATGTTAATCCGGGCACCAATGATTATGCTTTCCGTATCTTTACAGATATAAACCAAGTTACAACTTACTATAGAATTAGTGCGGCAAATACTACAGCATTGGCTAGTAATTTGGCAATTACTGACAGCAACATTCATGTTGTTAACAGTTCAGTGTTACCAATTCCTAATCCTGGATTAGCAATTCCTGGTGTAGTATTCATAGGCGGTGAAAAAATCACTTACTATACCAATGATACAGTAAACAATGTACTTGGACAAATTCGACGTGCTGTAGATGGTACTCCCGGTGTATCTTTACATTTAACTGGTGCTCGGGTCGTAGACTCAAGTTTAACGCAAGTTATCCCAATTAGTACTCCGACATACGCTAATATCAGCGGAAACCTAACAATGCAGGATACCAGCTGGTACACCCCGGGCGTAAGTAACGCAACAACAGGCACAGGCCTAGTAAATAGCACCACAGTACAGGCGCAGTTCCTATTAGCAAGCCCAGGATATACACCATGATAAATACTGATACAAGTAATGATTTAAACAAATTAGAGGAAAAAGCAGTGGAAAATACACAACAAAGCCCAAACGAATCGTCCGGAATTTATATCCGCGGGCATATCAAGATATTCGATCCAAAGACCAACGAAGTCTTTATTGATAAGCCAAACGCTATCCACTACGAAAACTTCTCAGTGGCGCTGGCCAATTCTGTTGCTGATAAAGGACAAAACTTTATCTATGAAATGAACTTTGGCAACGGCGGCACAAGTGTTGATCCAACTGGTATTATTACATACTTGCCTACAAATACTGTGGGTCAGAACGCCAATTTGTATAACCCAACATACGCAAAGATTGTTGATAATACTGCTATTACTAACCCAGATCCAGTTAATAATAAAATGACAATCAGTCATATTCCTGGTACATTGTACACAGATATTTTAGTTACTTGTCTACTAGATTACGGCGAGCCTAGCGGACAGCAAGCATTTGACAACAGCCAAGACCTAAACGGTCAATACGTTTTTGACGAACTGGGATTACGCGGTCGTAGTACTGATGGTACAAGTGGACTAACATCTACTGGACTACTATTAACACACGTTGTATTCCACCCAGTGCAAAAAGCGTTGAATCGTTTAATTCAAATCGATTATACTGTAAGAATTCAAACATTAACTAATTTAAGCGGATAATAGAACATGACATACCCTATTAATAAAACAGACGGATCGGCACTAATAACTCCAACGATGCCATTGGGTGTGTTACAAGACGGCACACTCGATACCAGTACTGGTGTAACATTGATTGGTCGTAACTATCCTAGTTACGGTGAAATTCAAAATGAAAACTTTATTAAACTATTGCAAAATTTTGCCAGTAGCTCGCCACCAGATATAAGTCAAAATGCATTGTTGTTGCTACCTGGCACATTATGGTACGATACTGCTAACAATATTTTAAATGTATACGATGGCATTGAATTTATTCCGGCTAGTCAACGTATAGTTGGCAATACTGCACCTGTAGTTACACACACTGGTGACCAATGGTGGGATTCAGTTAATCAACAATTACGCACTTGGAATGGTACTGCCTGGGAATTAATTGGCCCTGCGTATACAGCTAGCCAAGGCAAGAGCGGTCCGTTTGTTGAATCGATCACAGACACCACTGGTAATACACATATTGTTGTTGGCGAATACATTAGTAATAAACTGGTTAGTGTAACAAGTATTGATCCAGTGTTTACAGTAAATTCTGTAATATCTACAGCCTATACCAGTTTCACATCAATTCAACCAGGTGTAAATTTAAGTAACATTGCAATACTACATGGCACAGCAACTAACAGTAATACTGTTGGCGGACTAAGTCCAACAGTATTTGCTCGTAATGATATTGCTACAAGTTTTGCAAGCGATGTTAATATTGCAGGTAATTTAGTTCTCAGTAATGCAAACATATCTACTGCTAACGGTTCGTTAATTTTACAAAATAAAAACTTTGGTGGCAACGTAGAATTCTTTATTAACACTTCTACCAATGGAAACATTCGTGGATTGTCTTTTAGTGGTAATACCGGACATGCTTATGTTAACGCTGATCCAATTTATTCTCGTGGTATTGCCACAAAGAATTACGTTGACACAACTGAAACTGTTATTATCAATAGTTTAAATACCGCAGTTGGGCAAATAAATGCCAACGTACAGGCAGTTTACGCAGACTACATTGGTAATATCAGTGCAGTTGTTACCAACACCAACGCTAACATAACATACTTACAAGCAACTACCAATGCAAATGTCACAGCGGCAAACGCTGCCATAGTATCATCTAACGTGGCAATGAACACTCATGTTGGTGAGCAAATTACAACAACAAATAACGCATTAACACTCGGTCTACAACAGACTCGTGATCTTGCAAATGTACAGATATCATACGTAAGCAATACATTAGGTCTTCGTATTTCAAATGTTGAATCTTACATTAATACAACCATTACACCTGACTTAAATGTTCTTCATGGCAATATTGTACAATTAACAAATGCTCTGATACCTTTAGCAAATATCGATAGTCCGCATTTTACTGGTATCCCAACTGCACCAACTACCAATATGCCAGTTTGGTCTACAATGGGACATTCTTCTTATGCAGGAGACAACAGCGGAAATATAGCAACTACACAATTTGTTGTTGGTGCAATAGCAGGACAAAAATTTAATTATACTGTTTCTACATTACCGCCAACTGGCGGAGTCACTGGAGACTTTTGGTTCCAGATCGGCGGGTAATCAATGTCCCGCGGCATATATTATAAAGGCGCAGATGGGAATTGGCATTCAGTTGTTATGCCTTACATTCGTACCGACATACCAATTCCGACTACACTAGCTCTTAGTCTAAAGGTACAAGGTGCCGGGGGCGGAGTTGGAGGCAATGATAGTCACAGCGGGTACCCAGGATCTGCCGGACATCAATTAACAGGTACATTAACTATTCCGTTTGGTAAAAATATTCAAGTTTATGTAGGCGGACCTGGCGCAGGCGGATCAAGCGGGTCCGGCAATGGTGGTGGTGGTGGTGGTGGCAACGCCTTGGGTTACAATGGCGGCCCGGGTGGTAGTACTGGTGGAGAAGGTTGGTCAGGATCTGGTGGTGGTGGCGGAGCTGCCACTGTTATATCAATTGATGGTACTGTTACTGTTGTCGCAGCCGGCGGTGGTGGTGGTGGTGGTGGTGGAAATAATAGTAATGGGCAACCGAGCCAAGGGTATGCAAGTTCTGGTGCTATTGCAGGCGGTGCAGGCGGCAATAAAACATCCGGTGGCGAGCACGGTGGCGGTGGTGGCTGTAAGATTATCTGTACCAAGTTACACGAACTTGGATATTTGTCAGACAATATATATGAAGCAGACGAAAGATTTGGACAGTATTTACGAGACACAGATCCATATGCATACTATGGTTATGTACGTTGGGCATCGGTTGTAGTTGATTGGATGGACAAAGATGGTCCACAATGCATGTTCTGGATCCGAGACAAAGATAAACGCAATCAAGCACAACGTAACATGGCAATTAGCTGGGCAAGACGCATTGCCACACCGTGGGCGGAACATATGGCCTATATAATGGGTGTAGGTGAAACAGATAATCGTGCCGGCAAACTTATTATGAAAACTGGTATGTGGGTAAGCCGCATGATCGGTAAGTATACAAAAACAACAGAACCAACCAAGAGTGTAGCACTAGGTTACATAATGTGGGCTACATTTGGTGTATTCTGGTTACTAGCAGGAGTCAAATAACATGGGAATGAGTTTAGAAGAGTTTTTAAAAGACAGAGAAGCATGTGCTCACTGTGATGATACTGGCAATCAAGAAACTTGTATAACTACTTTATTGAGTCGCGAAGATAGTTGCATTTTTTATAATGCTCTAACTAAAAATGGTGACCCACATGATGATGTAGATGTTGAATATTTACAAAATTTTCGAGCAGTAATGCCTGGTGAAAAAGTTCTCAATTATTATATTCGTGCTAGCAAAATAGTTCAGGCTATTAACGATGAACCAGGAGATCATACAGATCTATGGATGGACATAACAATACGTTATGTGCGCCCAATTATTGCAGAAGTGCGTGATGGTAAAAATGTAGAAGCATACAGCGAAATTTTAGCAATGTTAGAAACCCTAGAAACAGGAAAGTAAGGAAACAAAATGGCAGATGGAGCAGGCGGCGGCGGAGGCGGCGGCGGACAACTTGGGGGAGCAGGCGGTTCCATTAGAGGTGGTGACGATGGTGGCTTCACGGGTTCTGATGGTGCTGATTTACCCGCAGGATTATCGGTTAGTTCAGCTAACAACCCTGGCGGACCTGGTTCTGCTGTAATAACCTACAATTCCTATACCGGTGCACCATTATATTCCGGTGGCACTATCACGACATCTGACAGCATTATTACTCATACCGTAACCGGAGATGAAACATTAATAGCGTACCCTCAAGGTCCGTATTCTAGGACCAAAGCTGGATTTGTAAATGTAAACGGTGATTGGAAACAATTCTGGCCACCCAATGTACGAGCAAATATTTTAGTAGTAGCTGGTGGTGGTGGTGGTGGTATTGGCTACGGATGGGAAGGTGGCGGGGGCGGCGGAGCTGGCGGAGTTGTATATGCAAAAGAGATCCTATTAGATTCTAGACTAACATACAATGCAATCGTTGGCGCAGGTGGCGGTGCAAATGCCGGTGGCAACAATAGTTATTTTGGTTTGAATTCAACTGCACCCAGCCAAGCCGGTGTCGATGTTGCAGTATATCCAGCGTCGTATCCTGTTTATAACGGATTTTTAAATACTTACGGAGTATGGACTAGTCCAGATTTTGTAAGTCCGGTTGGGTCCTGGGTGACTGCAAACTATCAAGCATATATTCCTGTAGCACAAACATATCAGTTAATAGTGTCTGCAGATAATCACATACAAGTAAGTATCAATGGTAGCGTAGTTGGTGCAAATGATGACTGGGGATTGACCAATTCAAACTATATTAATTTACCTGCAGGAATTATAACAATTACCTGTCAGGCATTAAATGATGGTGGTCCAGCAAGTTTTGCGGCCGCACTATATGATCCACCTGGCAATGTAGTATGGCACACCCGTATGACAGATCCTATACAATACGACGATGGCTGGTTTCTTGCCATTGGAGGAGGAAACGGCGGATATGGTACAGCCAGCGAAACTGCCGGATCCGGTGGATCGGGCGGAGGCGGATGCGGATATGTAAACACACACGGTGGCGGAAGCGGCATACCAGGACAGGGAAATTCCGGGGGTGCAGGAATTTGGCAAGGTTACGGACAAGCTGGTGGAGGTGGTGGTGGCGGTGCTGGAGGCACTGGTCATCAAAGCAATGGTAATCAAGGCGGCGACGGCGGATTTGGTATTACATATCTTGGGTTACAAGTTGCTGGAGGCGGTGGCGGCGGATATGGAGAGCAAGGCAGCGGCGGCTCAGGGCCAAGTGGCGTTGCTGTATTTGGGGGCGGCAACGGCAATGGAGGCCATGGAGTAGACGGAACTGGTGGCGGTGGTGGCGGGTCAGCACATAGCAATATGACAGATGCAGGTGATGGCGGGTCAGGAATAGTGGTGGTACAATATAGTGGTGTTTCGCCAGCATTTTTGGGCGGAAATGAAGTTACAGTTAACAATGGGTACGTTACACACAAGTTTCTAAATGTGGGTAGGACTAGCCTAACTGCAAAGTAATAAATAAGTATAATGATAGGTAGCAATTAAAATATGGCATATACGATACGAAAATTTGATAACTCACCCTTGGCTACCATTGCCGACGGCGGGTTTGATGTAACTGCAACAAATTTAACTTTAGCAGGTCCTAATCGCGTAGGATACGGGCAAGCTCTTACTGAAAATTTAGTATATTTGCTAGAAAACTTTGCTAGTAACTCGGCGCCAGTTGGCACAAATTTACAAGGACAACTTTGGTTTGATAAAGCACATCAAACTTTAAATGTTTTTACATCACAGGGATATAGTCCGGTCTCAGGGATCACTGTGGGCAGTAGCTTTCCGGTT